>ERZ825670.4675-NODE-4675-length-10363-cov-4.542879_pt1 | contig 10363 bp, 7 predicted proteins | sample MGYA00519929_ERZ825670 | MGnify/ENA primary metagenome ERZ825670 (study PRJEB31778, sample SAMEA3449207) | human gut metagenome | biome: human gut; feature: human-associated habitat; material: faeces | place: United Kingdom | collected 2010/2012 ...
ATTTTAATTCATTTCCTGAAGATAATACTTATACTAATTTTATAAATTCATTTAAGACCGATAAATTGTGGCAATCGCAAAATTTGCTCATAACTTTTATGGCTATTGTTGGAAATCTTAGCTTTACTGATTTATATAATGATTCTCGTGAGTTACTTAAAAAAATAAAAAATAATAGTGTAAGTGATGCAATAATTCTCTTTGAAAAACTAAAAGATGATTATTCTAATATAATAGATTTTATCGAAAACTTTAATATATAAGGTGGTGAGATAATGGCAAATCGAGATACTATTTTGATTGTTGATGATATAGAAATGAATAGAGCTATTCTTTCAGAACTCTTCAAAGATAAGTATAGAATTTTAGAGGCTGATAATGGTTATGATGCAGTAGCTATTGCTGATGAAAACAATGATAAGATTGCTGTTATTTTGCTTGATATGATTATGCCAAAAAAAGATGGAGTAGAAACACTAAGAGAACTAAAGGATTTTGGTATAACAAATATTATTCCAACTGTTCTTATGAGTGCAGAATTTAATGATGAATCATTGTTTAACGGACATGAATATGGCGCTTGTGATATTATTGAGAAACCATTTGACCCTCATGCGGTCTTAAGGCGAATTGATAATCTGGTTGAGCTTTATGAGCACCGCGTTTGCCGCGCCGAGCTCGATGCCCTTCTTGATGCGCGCGGTGTTCGTGACGAACAGGTCGTCGCCGACGATCTGGATGCGGTGGCCGAGGCGGCGGGTCATCAGCTGCCAGCCCTCCCAGTCGTTCTCGCCCATGCCGTCCTCGATGGAGACGATCGGGTACTTGTCAACGAAGCTCTCCCACATGTCGACCATCTGCTCGCTGGTCATCACGATGCCGCGCTTCGGCAGATGATAGCACTTGTCCTCCTCGCTGTACCAGTCGGACACCGCGCCGTCTATCGCGATGCGGAAGTCCTCGCCGGGCTTGTAGCCCGCCTTCTCAATCGCCGTGACAAGCGCCTTCAGCGCGTCCTCGTCGCTGTCGAGATTCGGCGCATAGCCGCCCTCGTCGCCCACGCCGGACGCTGGAACTACCTTCTTGAGCGCGTGGAACACCTCGGCGCACATGCGCAGCGCCTCATGGAAGCTCTCCGCGCCGACAGGCATTATCATGAACTCCTGAATGTCCACGTTCGAGCCGGCGGCGTGCTGGCCGCCGTTGAGAACGTTCATCATCGGCACGGGCAGAGTCTTGGCGTTGACGCCGCCGATGTAGTTATACAGGCTGACGCCGGTTGCGGCGGCTGCTGCCTTCGCGCAGGCGAGGGACACGCCGAGGATGGCGTTCGCGCCGAGACGGGTCTTGTTCGGGGTGCCGTCGATATCTATGAGCATCTTGTCAATAGAGGGCTGATCCAGCACGTTCATGCCGATCAGGCACTCGGCGATCTCGGTATTGACAGCGGCCACCGCTTTGGTGACGCCTTTGCCCAGATAGCGGTTTTTATCACCGTCACGCAGCTCTACCGCTTCATGCGCGCCGGTAGACGCTCCTGAAGGAACAGCAGCGCGTCCAACGGAACCGTCTTCCAGGCAAACCTCTACTTCGATAGTCGGATTGCCGCGGGAATCCAAAATTTCTCTTGCATATACTTCAGTAATCATTGCCACTCTAACTTCACCTCATCATTTATTTTTATCTGTTAACAGACTTTTCCCTGTCATCGCAGCAGGCTGCTTGATTTTCAGCAGTTCCAGCAGCGTCGGCGCAATATCAGCCAAAATGCCTTCGTGCAAAGTATGTTTTTCATCACTGACTACCAAAAAAGGAACCTGATTCGTTGTGTGAGCCGTATAAGGCTGCCCTGTCGTTTCGTCAAGCATCTTTTCCAGATTGCCATGATCAGCCGTAATACAGGCTGTTCCATGCAGTGACAATACCTTTTCAACAATACGCCCCACACAGGCATCGACAGTTTCCATTGCCTTGACAGCAGCATTCAGCACGCCTGTATGCCCTACCATATCGGGATTGGCAAAATTCAATATTATCATGTCGTACTTATCTGTATCCAGAAGCTCTGCCAGCTTATCTGTCACAAGCTCGGCGCTCATTTCCGGCTGCAGATCATAGGTAGCCACTTTCGGTGACGGAATCAGAACTCTGTCTTCACCAACATTCGGTTCTTCCTCGCCGCCATTAAAGAAAAAGGTCACATGAGCATATTTTTCCGTTTCGGCGATCCGCAGCTGCTGAAGCTTGTGGTCAGCCAGTACTTTGCCCAGCGTATCTTCCAGCGTTTCCGGAGCAAAGGCAACGGGAGCTTTTATAGTTTCGTCATACTGCGTCATACAAACAAAATTTACCGGACGGGCTGTCTGAGGACGCGCAAAATAAGGAAATTCTTCATCTACAAAGGCTCTGGTCAGCTGCCTTGCCCTGTCGGGACGGAAATTGAAAAAAATCATGCCGTCACCGGCTTTGACGCAGGAATCTGCTTCAGGTGCAGCTATGAACGGAACTACAAATTCATCAGTGACCCCGCCCGCATAAGAAGCACGCACACCGCTGACCGCATCAGTACAAACAGTGCCGTCATGCAAAACCATAGCGTCATAAGCTTTCTGCACACGTTCCCAGCGTTTATCGCGGTCCATAGCGTAATAACGCCCTGCTACTGTAGCGATTTTACCCACGCCGATACGCTTCATCTCCGCGTCAAGTTCTGCCAGATAAACATCGGCAGTCTGCGGTCCAACATCTCGTCCGTCTAAAAAAGCATGTACATAAACCTTGTTCAGTCCCTGCAATTTAGCCATTTCTAATAGAGCAAACAAATGACTGATATGACTGTGCACTCCACCGTCAGAAACAAGACCCAGCAGGTGCAGCGCACTGCCGTTGGCTTTTACGGTCTGCATAGCTTTACTCAAAATAGTGTTTTCAAAAAAGTCACCGTCTTTTATTGCTTTAGTGATCCTTGTCAGCTCCTGATATACAATACGCCCTGCCCCGATATTCAAGTGACCGACTTCGGAATTACCCATCTGCCCGTCTGGCAGGCCTACGGCTGCACCAGAACAGGATAAGCGCGTATGCGGATATTTGTCGAACAAAGCATCCAAATTAGGTGTCTTTGCCAAAGCAGCTGCATTATACTGCCCTGCCGGAGCAATACCCCAGCCATCTAAAATCATCAGCAATAGCGGCTGTTTTGCCATTTTCGTCACCCCTTATATACTGCGTGCGATAGCAGAAAACGCTTGCGCATCCAGGCTCGCCCCACCTACAAGAACTCCGTCGATACCGCTGATTGCAAAATCTGCGGCATTTTTAGCATTAACGCTGCCGCCATATAAAACACGAACCTTACGCGCGATATCTGCAGAAAATAGTTTTTCCAGCTTATTTCTGATCAGCAGGCATACTTCCTGAGCATCTTTAGCAGTTGCAGCCTGACCGCTGCCAATAGCCCACAATGGTTCATAGGCAACAACCAAAACTTCCGCTTCATCAGGAGTAATGCCCTTTAAGGCACTTTTCAGCTGCATGCTGATTTTACGTGAAGTCTTTCCTTCTGCGCGCTCCTGGGCATTTTCACCTACGCATAACATCGGTTTCAAACCATTTCTGTATGCAGCTCGCATCTTTTTAGCAACAGCCACTTCATTATCACCGAACATGGTGCGGCGTTCAGAATGACCGATCAAAACATATTCAGCGCAGATATCAGCAATCATTTTACCGGAAACAGCACCTGTATAAGCGCCTTCATCTTCCCAATGCAGGTCCTGAGCTCCGTAGCCTACATGTTTACCGTCAATGGCTTCAGCAACGCTTTCCAGTGCTGTAAACGGCGGAAAAACAACTACTTCGTTCAGTGTCCCATTAGTATCACTGACGATATCTTCAGCCAGTTCAACTGCTTCATCCACATTTTTATGCATTTTCCAGTTGCCGGCCACAATTTTACGGCGTACATCATCTAAAGCCGCAACACCTGGCAGGACCTTGCCTTCCAGATATTCCAGCGAAGCGCCTCCGCCAGTGGAGATATGCGTAATTTTTTTAGCCAGCCCCAGCTTTTCAATGGCAGCCACAGAATCACCGCCGCCGACAATGCTCATAGCTCTACTTTTAGCAACAGCCTGAGCGACAGCTTCAGTCCCTTTGCAGAAGGCATCCATTTCAAAAACACCCATGGGCCCGTTCCACACGATCATTTTAGCATCCTGCAACGCATCCTGATACAAAGTGCTGGTCGCAGGGCCAATATCCAAAGCCATATATTTTTGATCCAGCTTAGCTACTTTTTCAACTTTATGGCTGGCATCGGCAGCAAACGTCTCTGCCATTACCAGATCTACCGGCAGCAGCAATTTTACTTTACGTGCTTTGGCCTTAGCCAGCAGTTCTTGTGCTAAAGCGATCTTATCATCTTCAACTAAAGATTTGCCCATTTTATGCCCTTGAGCAGCTAAAAAAGTATTGGCCATACCGCCGCCGATCAGCAGGGTATCGACTTTTTCCAAAAGATTTTCGATCACGCCGATCTTGTCGGAAACCTTGGCACCGCCAATGATAGCAACAAAGGGATGCAGTGGATTTTCCACAGCCTGTCCGACAAAGCGAATTTCTTTTTCCAGTAAAAAGCCTGCTGCTGAAGGCAGAAAATGCGTAACCCCTTCCACCGAAGCATGGGCTCTATGAGAAACGCCAAAGCCGTCATTAACATACAGATCTGCTAAAGATGCCAGTTTTTCGGCAAAATCCATATCATTTTTTTCTTCTTCTTTATGGAAGCGCAGATTTTCCAGCATCAAAATCTTACCGGGTTTAAGCTTCTGTACTGCTTTTTCAGCTTCTTCACCAATGCAGTCACCTGCAAAAGCAACAGGCATATTCAGCAGCTTTGCCAAATGCTTGGCAACAGGCGCCAGACTGTATTTGATATTAACTTGTCCTTTAGGACGGCCTAAATGCGCCATCAAAATGACCGCAGCTTTATGCTCCAGTAAATATTTGATAGTTTCTAACGAAGCACGAATTCTGGTATCATCGGTAATCTTACCGGTTTCGTCCATCGGAACATTATAGTCGACACGTACCAGCACTTTTTGACCGGCAACGTCTAAATCACACAGGTTTTTTTTATCCATTAGAATGATATACTCCTTTAATTACAGGCCTTGTTTAGCAATGTAGGCAGCAAGATCTACCACACGATTGGAATAACCCCATTCGTTATCATACCAGCTGACAACTTTCGCCATTCTTTTGCCGACCATCATCGTAGACAAACCATCAACGATAGAGCTCAACGGACAGCCATTGTAATCTCTGGAAACCAAAGGCAGCTCATTATAACCCATAATGCCTTTTAATTCACCCTCAGCAGCTTTTTTCAAAGCGGCATTTATTTCTTCAACAGTAGTATCTTTTTCCAAAACAACGGTCAAATCAGTAATGGAAACATTTGGTGTCGGCACACGCATAGCAAAGCCATTCAATTTGCCTTTGACTTCAGGAAGCACCAGAGAAACTGCTTTCGCAGCTCCGGTAGTAGTAGGAATAATGGACATCGCCGCAGCACGGGCACGACGCAGATCCTTATGCGGTAAATCAAGGATTTTCTGATCATTTGTATAGGAATGGACGGTGGTCATCAAACCGCTTTCAATACCGAAGTTTTCCAAAAGCACTTTGGTAAACGGAGCCAGGCAGTTAGTAGTGCAGGAAGCATTTGAAATGATATGATGCTCCGCAGCGTTGTATTTTTTCTCATTAACACCCATAACGATAGTGATATCCTCGCCTTTAGCAGGTGCGGAAATAATTACTTTTTTAGCGCCGGCAGTCAAGTGCGCTTTTGCTTTTTCACCTTCAGTAAAGCGTCCAGTAGATTCAACTACGATCTCAACTTCCAATTCACCCCAAGGCAGCTTAGCAGGATCTGTTTGAGCGATAACTTTGATTTTTTTACCGTCAACAACGATATTATCACCGTCAACAGAAACTTCATGCGGGAAAGTGCCATGTACAGAGTCATATTTCAAAAGATGAGCCAAAGTTGCAGCATCAGTCAAGTCGTTAACTGCAACTACTTCTACCTCCGGATTAGTAAAAGCAACACGGAAAACCTCGCGGCCGATACGGCCAAAACCATTAATACCAATTTTTGTCATGATAAAAATCCTCCTTTTATGCTTTGAGCAAATTATATGTTTGCACTAATGTGCCTTGTAACCTTAATTATTTTCCAACATTCTCACTATGTCGTGAGCTGCTGCTTCATCAGTTATCAGTATATCCTGACGCGACGCCCTGATTACTGACAAGATAGCTGCTGCTTTAGACCGTCCTCCGGCTACGCCGATAACAGTTCCGATCTTTGGCAGATCCTGCAGCATCAGTCCGGCGTTGTTTGTCATATAGATCTGTCTGCCATCTAAAGCGCAGTACTGCCCGAACGCTTCGCCTACGGCGCCGTCATTCAGCAGTTTTTTTATGAATTCCGGCGGCAGCCTGCGGTGCCGTGCCATTACTGAAGCCTGTCCTACACCATGCACCAGGATATCGGCCTGTTTGATAATATCAACCACAGATTTGACCCCAATATCCTCTGCTAAAATACTATTCAGTATCTCTTCACTGACGCTGTCCGGGACATACAGCTGCCTGTAAGAGGCTCCAAGCCGCTGAGCCAGGACTGTGGCTATAGTATTAGCCTGTAATTCAACATTATCACCCAAACCGCCGCGGGCTGGTACTACAACTGTTTTAGGCTCATTGCCGCTTACATTAGCAGCCAGGGCAGCCATAGTTGTACCACCGCTTACGGCAACGATATGTTCTTTGCCGTCATTCAGCAGATTTCCAAGAATCCTCGCCGCAGCACGGCCGATTTCACGTTTGACCACCTCTTCCTGGTCAGAGTCTCCTGGAATGATGACTACACGCCCAATATCCAGGCGTTCACATAAAAACTGTTCCAAAGAGTTCAGATCCTGCAATTTACGGACATAATCAGCAAGCTCTTTCAGAATATCCGCGCCCTCTTCAGTCACCGACATTCCGGCAGAAGAAAATGCCAGTAAACCACCGTTTTTCAAAAAATCGACCTGTGCCCGCAATACTCTTTCACTCAAACCCAGCCTGGCAGCCAAAGCCCTGCGTCCGATAGGATACTCATGGCTCACCTGCCTTAATATCTGGTATCTCTGAACTAAAAGATTTGTAAGCTCGGGAACGATTTTTTTCTGTAAATTAATAATACTGTCCATAGTGATCTCCCAGCGTATTTTGTCCCTTGTGGTCCATTTTTAGTCCCACTAGCTCTAAAAATAAATTTTCAGAAATCTTCATTTAGTCTATTGTAGCACAAGGTATAAAAGAAAAAAAGTGGTGTTGTGTTAAAAACAGCAACAAATCATAATTTATTTATTAAATTTCAAACAAAAAATAAAAAGCCGAAGAACAGTCCTCGGCTTTAAAGTAAAATCTTACTAACGATAACTTACATTTTCAGGATACATATCATGCATCATCAAACGCTTTTTAGCAGCTGCTTCCCACTCTGTGCCCGGTTTGCCATAGTTGGCATATGGATCGATCGCCAAACCTCCGCGCGGAGTAAATTTACCCCAAACTTCTATATATTTCGGTTCCATCAGCTTGATCAGGTCTTTCATAATAATATTTACACAATCTTCGTGAAAATCGCCATGATTGCGAAAGCTGAATAAATACAGCTTTAACGATTTACTTTCTACTAGTTTCTGATCAGGCACATAGGAAATATAGATCGCAGCAAAATCCGGCTGTCCTGTCATCGGGCACAGGCTTGTAAATTCCGGGCAGTTAAATTTTACAAAATAATCATTGCCGGGATGTTTATTAATAAAAGCTTCCAGTACTTCAGGAGCATAGTCCGTAGGATACTTAGTTTTATTGCCTAAAAGGCTCACGCCTGTCAATTCTTTTTGGTCTCTTCCAGAAGTCATAAATCCTCCTTATTTTTTTGCTGAAGCAAAATTAAATATTTCACAGCGTTCTAAAGCTGTCACCAATACCATACCCACGACACCGGAGATAAACTGGCCTACTAAAACAGTAGACGCCAACAGCCAGTAAGGCAGATCCAGCAATACAGAAAGCCAGACCGGCACTCCTAACCCCGGTACTAAAGTAATTGCCAGCATCACAGCCCAATTACCTAAATCATGGCGTTTAGCATAAACTATTGTCAGACTTGTCATAATACCAACCAAACCGCCGCCTAACATATCCAAAGGTCCCAAACCACCCATCAGAGTATTTGCCAATACATTTACCAAACCAAATGGAATTATCAGGAAAGGAAAGATAGCGCTCAAACCATATAAAGCCGTCGCAATGCGTACCTGGTACTGTCCGAAGGCAAAGCTTTGCGTACACATCATAACAACCAGATATAAAGCCATACACAAGGCGGAAATAGTCAATTTTTGCGTTTTAGTGAGATTTTTCATATTACTATGCTCCTTTCTTGCTGTGACCAAGAACGGAACTACATAAAAAAGGACGAAAATCAAAATTTTCGTCCCATCCATGTTAAAACAGTTCTGCTTTAAGCAGAACACCCGTAGTTTTATTTTGAGACAGGATGGTCACGAACTGTCTGTTATTTGATTACTTAGGCATTATAGCAAAGTTTACTCATCTTTGCAAGTACTTTACAGTAGAATTAATTATACAATAGCTTTATCAGGACGGACTAAGAACCACGCCAATACGCCAACAACACCCGATAACGCTGTTGCGATCAGTGCAGCATCCCAACCGTAGCTGGTCGCGATCCAGGCAGTTAAAGTTGGAGCTATGACGCCACCAATATTTCCCCAGAAGTTCATCCACCCGGAAATAGAACCGGCAAACTCTCCCCCTAAATTGATCGCACAGGCCCAGGAGGCATTGAAAGTCAATCCCAGCGACCCCAGTGATAAAGATAGCCACATTACGTTTTGCATAGGATCAGCGGTTCTTGTAGCAATATACAAAGCCAGGGAACAAATTATAATTCCAGCAGAACCACATAAAGTACGTATCCAATATTGTGAAGCACCTTTGGCAATAGCTTTATCACAGAAATAACCGCTGCTGAAGGTAATGATAATCAAAGTCAGCCACGGCATTGCTGCCCATATGCCCATTTTTGCAAGTGAGAAACCGTGTGCCTCCATTAAATAAAGCGGCAGCCATGCCAAAAATACGAACATAATATAATCGGTGATGAAATACTGCACACCAATAGCCCAAAACTGTACAGAAGTAAATAATTTACCCCACGGAGCAGCTTTTTTTACAATTGGAACATCAGTACGTCCTTCGTTAATATGAGCTAATTCAGCTTCATTAACATAGGGGCTTTCTGCAGGATTTTCAGGAACATATTTATGCCATACCCAAGCCATTAAGATCCCCACAATGCCAAAAATCAAAAAAACCATTTTCCAGCCAACTGTAGACATCAATGCAACAGTCAAAGCCGGCCCTATTACTGGCCCCAAAAAAGAACCGTTCAACAAAAATGAGCTGGCGTTGCCTTTTTCCTTTTTATTAAACCATCTGAAAATAGCAATCGCAAAAGCAGGATAAATAGGCCCTTCACCCATACCGAACAAAAATCTTACTGCAGCAAAAGAAAATTTTCCCTTTGCCACAGCAGTCAAAGCAGTAAATACAGACCACCAAATTACAGCCAGACTTCCTGTAATCCGGTGTCCAAACTTTTCAGCCATCATACCACCTGGAACCTGCATCAAAGCATAACCGGCAAAGAAAAATGATTGAATAAGTCCCATATCTATTTTATCAAAACCATATTCTTTCATAATAACAGGAGTAGCAACAGACAGATTTACTCTATCCATATATGAAACAAAACTGACGATAAAAATCAACCAGGCAACTTTCCATCTAAAATTACTCATCTTCATCATAATATCTTCCCCCACATAATAAAGTTCATTTATAAAGAACAAAGTGCTTTTATAGCTTACTATCCGGCATTTCGATTGTCAATAAAAACTTTATATTTTTAGTAAAAGATATTTATTTTTGTAAACTTAATGTATCGTTTTTACATTTTTGTAATTTTTCATAATAATCTAAAATATTGGTACTTTGAATAAGATTTTTAGTATTTGCAAACTATATTATTTCAGGAATCATATATAATGCTTATTTTTTAACAGACAGTTTTCCAATACACACGGGCATGCTACTTCCGGTTTTGCCTGCCATGTGTCCCAGGGCAAGGCCTGGCCGGATAGTATTTTCATCACATAAAAAAAATAACCATACCGTATGGTATGGTTATTTTTTAACCGGCAGCTTT
>ERZ825670.4678-NODE-4678-length-10362-cov-5.802173_pt1 | contig 10362 bp, 13 predicted proteins | sample MGYA00519929_ERZ825670 | MGnify/ENA primary metagenome ERZ825670 (study PRJEB31778, sample SAMEA3449207) | human gut metagenome | biome: human gut; feature: human-associated habitat; material: faeces | place: United Kingdom | collected 2010/2012 ...
TGTGTGCGTTCTTCTAACTCTGGATCGGAAGCGATATTGTCAAAAGCAGCGCGTAAGCCGTAAATATCGCTGATCGGCATGGTATAAGGAAACCATTTTTTCTCATAATATTCCTCAAAAGCCAGAAGGCTTGCATAGAAGGAACGGATCGGCGTCTTGCGTGCGTGCATGGCATTTTTTACAGCATCGCTTATTGTGACAAAAGTAAGTCCCGGAGGTGCGGAAACAGCTTTCTGGGAACCGCCGCACAGAAGATCGATCTGGAACTTATCGACATCCATGTGATTTCCAAACATTCCGGAAACGGAATCTACAACGGTCAGAATGCCGTATTCTTTTAAAAGCGGACAGATTTTCTCTACCGGATTGAGCATGCCGCTTGGGGTGTCACAGTGAACAACGGTCGCATATTTATAATCATGATGCTCCTTTAAATAAGAAGAAAGAGCATCCGGGTCGATGGCATTCAGGCGGTCGGCATGATAAAATTCCGGCACACCACCGTACATGGATACAAAGTCCGCAAAGCCTTCGCCGTACACGCCGTTCTCAATGATGAGCACCTTATCTCCCGGCTCAGTGAGGGAGGCGCAGGCAGCTTCCAGACCTAAAATTCCCTCTCCATCCAAAATGAGAGTTTCGTTTTTCGTGCCGAGCAGGGAGCTGATCAGTTCGCAGGTATCTTTATAAAATTCTACGAAATCTTCATCCAGATCAGGATTGGTACATACGAGGCTTCTTGCCATACGCACATTTTCTTTTACCTGGGTTGGCCCAGGAGTCATGACTTTATACATAATTACTTCCTTCTTTATCATAGATTGTTTTGTAAATGAGATTGATGTTACACAGCTTATAACATTTTATTTACGATTTTCTGAAGCTGTCCGACGATCAAAAGAACGATGACAGCAGCAACACCGATCTGGACAAGGTTTCCAGGAATGGAAGTAACCGGTGCAATCCAGTTTCCGTAAATGATACCCTCTGCAATGTAGTAACCAGCGACTTTGATCACGCATGCAACTGCGATCGCAAGTGTGTTCCAGCCAAAGCCGTGATGTTTTTCTGTGATGGCACCTACGGCATATCCCATCAGACCGACAATGATCAGTGTGAATGGAGCCCATGCAGTCCAACCGGAGAGCAGATCGAAGAGTCCCATGCCGACTCCGCCGGCGATCGCACCACTTTTCTTACCAAAAATAATGGCGCAGATAAAAAGAGGTACGTTTCCGAGATGGATCAATCCGCCGTTTGCAGTGATTGGAAGTCTTATATTAATAAATGCAGTGAATACGTAGGTCAGGGCAATAAAAAGAGCCGTGATCGTGATAAAACGGATATTTGATAAAGATTTTGAATCAGCAGTCTGTGCTGTAGAGGTAGTTGATGTTTTCATAAATAAAATTCTCCTTTTTATGGTTTGTATTTGTGTCAATTCCCAGGATTGTTGTTGGGATTACTATATACAAAAACTGTCATGAATTAAAAATCCAGTTTAAAACAAATTGACCATGCCAGTTTTAAAAATATAATAATATTGACAAAACAAAAAAGGTTGATATAATAAATAGTTGAATAAGGAAACTATTTATACTTGTTATGTGACCGAAAACAGAAAACTTATCGGTGTAATCACTGTAAAGGATTTGTTTATGGCTGATGAGGACGATAAGATTGCCGATATTATGGAAACGCATATTATAAGCGTTGATACGCTTGAAGATAAGGAAATTGTCGGACATATGTTCAGAAAGTACGATTTTCTTGCATTACCGGTTGTGGATAAGGATAATCGACTTGTCGGTATCGTTACATTTGACGACGCTATGGACGTTATCGAGGAGGAGACCACCGAGGACTTCGAGAAGATGGCCGCTATGCTGCCCTCCGACAAGCCCTATCTCCGCGCCGGCGTGTTCGACACGTGGAAGGCCCGTATGCCGTGGCTGCTGATCCTGATGCTGTCGGCCACCTTTACCGGCATGATTTTGAACCATTACGAAAACGCGCTGGCGGCCTGTCTGGTGCTGAACGCCTATATCCCCATGCTGTCGGGCACCGGCGGTAACTCCGGTACGCAGGCGTCGGTGGCGGTGATCCGCGCCCTGAGTCTGGGCGAGGTGGACTTCTCTGACGTGCTGGCGGTGCTGTGGAAGGAGGTCCGCGTGGCCTTCCTGTGCGGCGCGGCGCTGGCCGCCGCCAACTTTGTGAAGATGCAGCTGGTGGACAGGGCGCTGCTGGGCAACAGTGAGGTCACCATGGCGGTGTGCCTGGTGGTGTGCCTGACGGTGATGTTCGTGGTGATCTTCGCCAAGTGCGTGGGCTGCTCGCTGCCGCTGCTGGCGGAGAAGATCGGCCTTGACCCGGCGGTGATGGCCAGCCCGTTTATCACCACCATCGTGGACGCCACCAGCCTGCTGATCTATTTCGCGCTGGCGTCGGCGATACTGGGGATATAAAAACTGGCGAAAAGTCTTACAATTTCAAAAATTTTCAACTGCATATTCCCGATTCTGGCGGACACACTAAGGTCAGGCAAACGGAAAGCCACGCTTTCCGCGCCTGACCTTACTTTTTTATTCGGGAGGAAACCACAATGAGCAATTACGAAAAGTGCGGCTGCACCAACGACGGCTGCCAGTGCACCCCCAACAGCGCCATCAACTGCACCGTGACCAGCTGCGCCCACCACTGCAAGGACGTGGATCGCTGCGGCCTGAACTCCATTCAGGTGGGCACCCATGAGACCAATCCCTCCATGGATCAGTGCACCGACTGCCAGAGCTTCCGCAAGATGTAACGCCGCACTGTCGTGCGCGAAAAGACCGCCTTTCGGCGGTCTTACATAGCGGGAGGTGGGAACGCATGAACCAAAAAGCGAAGCTGGGGGTTTCCGGCGCGGCGGCGGGGCTGGTGAACGGACTGTTCGGCGGTGGCGGCGGCATGGTGATGGCGCCGCTGCTGACGGGCTGGTGCGGCTTGGAGCAGAAGCGGGCGCTGGCCACCTGCGTGGGGGTGATATTGCCCTTCTGTGTGCTGTCGGCGGCTATTTACGTGCTGCGGGGCGGCTTTGACTGGCTGGCGGCGCTGCCGTACCTGATAGGCGGCGGCATCGGCGGTGCGCTGGGCGGGCTGCTGTTCCGCAAGGTCAGCGCCGGGGTGCTGCGGAAGCTCTTCGCCCTGTTCCTGCTGTACGGCGGCGTGAGGTATCTGCTGTGACGGAGTGGGTGCTGCCGCTGGCGGTGGGGACGGCCACCGGTATCCTGTCGGCCTGGGGTGTGGGCGGCGGAACGCTGCTTCTGCTGGTGATGACGCTGTTTCTGGGGGTGGATCAGCGCACGGCCCAGGGCATCAATCTGCTGTACTTCCTGCCCACCGCCGGGGCGGGATTGCTGTTCCACCGGAAGGCGGGCATGCTGGACAAGCAGGCGCTGCGGCAGGCCATCCCGTGGGGCGTGGCGACGGCGGCGCTGGGCGCGTGGTGCGCCACTGCCATGGATACGGAGCTGCTGCGCAGGCCGTTCGGGGTATATCTGCTGGTGATGGGCGTGATAACGCTGATAAAAAAGCCTGAACCGTAACGGTTCAGGCTTTTTTATCAGTCGTTGCTTGCCCGCAGGACGACGTCCACGCTGATGGTCTGTCCGCCGCGGGAAAGGGTCAGGGTCATGGTCTCGCCGGCAATGTGGGTGCGGCGCACCGCCATCAGATCGTCGGTGGTGGCCGTGCTGTGGCCGTCCACCGCCACGATCACGTCGCCCTCCTGCACGCCGGCCTCCTGCGCCGACGTACCATCGGTGACGTCTACCACCTGTACATAGGTGCCGCCGTCGTCATTCTCATAGGTGGCCACCGTGATCCCCAGCGTGGGCACGCCGTGGAACCTTCCGGTGGCGATGATATCGTTGACCACGTAGCACACATGGGAAATGGGCAGTGCGAAGCCCAGCCCCTCCACCGACGCCTCGTCGGCGCCGCCGGTGCCGCTCATTTTCAGGGTGTTGATGCCGATGACCTGTCCAAAGCGGCTGATGAGTGGGCCGCCGGAGTTGCCGTTATTCAGCGCGGCGGTGGTCTGGATCACATTCAGGGTGCGGCCGTCCAGCTGCACATCCCGGTCAACAGCGGAGATGATGCCGTCCGTCAGGGTGCAGCGCAGCTCGATGCCCAGCGGGTTGCCGATGGCGTATACCTGCTCGCCCACCATGGTCAGGTCGCTGTTACCGAACTCCGCTACCGGCAGATCCTCCGCGTCCACCAGCTTCAGCACGGCGATATCCTCGTCCGCGTCATAGCCCACCAGCAGCGCGTCATAGGTGTCGCCGGTATCCAGCGCCACCCAGCAGGAAGCGCCGCCGGAGATCACGTGGGCGTTGGTGACCACATAACCGTCAGCCGTCATGATGACACCGGTGCCCACGGAGGCGCTGTCATCCCCCTGATCGGCCACCACCATCACCACGGCGGGGTTCACCCTGGCAAAGACCTCCGTGGCCGTCAGCTCGTCGCCGAAGGTGTCCAGCACCGCCATCCGCAGCGTGGGATCGTAGCCGTCCACTTTGGGAATGGTGGTGTGGTGGTCGGCGTAGATATCCGTGATGCTGCTGGCATCGTCGCTGCCGTCGCCAGCGCTGCTGTCACCGTCATAGACGGGGCTGTTCGTCCCGCCGCCCAGCAGCGCGGCAAGGATCAGCACCACCGCCAGAGCGCCCATAACGCCCAGAAAGATCCACAGGCCGCGGCGCTTTTTCTTCTGGGGCACGGTCTGCTGGGGCGGTGCGGGGCGGACGCATTCCGGAAGCGGCTGGCGGTGCACGTAGTAATCTACCACCTCGTTCCCCTGCCGGGGCGTATACCAGCCTACCACCTCTTGTGGTTCGTTTCTATCTCTCAGTTCATCCATGTTCTGTTCCCTTTCAGGTGTTGTGGGGTGAAGTCAATTGCAGCGTGAAGTCAAAGGAGGTCAGGCCGTTTTCACTGGTGACGGAGATATGCTCCTTGTGCTGGGCCAGAATGGTTTTCACCACGTATAGACCCAGACCGTAGCCGTCCTTGTCCTCGCTGCGGGATTTGTCGGATTTGTGGAAGCGCTCGAACAGCAGGGGGATCTCCTCCGGCGCGATGGTGGCGCCGTGGTTGCGGACGGAGATAATGGCCTTTTCGTCGTTGGTGGCCAGCCCCAGATACAGCGCGGTATGGGGCGTGGCGAACTTGGCGGCGTTTTCCAGCAGGTTGTAGATCACCTGCGTGATGAGATCCCGGTCGCCCTGCACCATGGTGGGGTCGTCGGGAATGTTGGTCTCTACGTCCAGTCCCCGGTCGTTGATCTTCTGCTCCATGCTGAGAAGGGCGATACGCATGACCTCGCAGATATCGAAGTCCTCCTTCTTCATCTCCTTGGACTGGATCTGGGAGATATCCAGCATGCGGCGCACCAGACGGCTCAGGCGGCGGCTCTCGTCAGAGATGATCTGCAGATAGTGCCGCTCCCGCTCCGGCGGGATGGTGCCGTCCAGAATACCGTCGGTGTAGCCGGCGATGGTGGTCATGGGGGTTTTCAGCTCGTGGGACACATTGGCGATAAAGTCCCGGCGCTGACGCTCCGTCTCCGCCAGCGAGTCCGCCATGGCGTTGAAGGACTGAGCCAGCTCACCGATCTCGTCACTGCGGTCCAGCTCGGGGATGCGCACGTCGAAATCACCGGCGGCATAGGCGCGGGTGGCCTGCACCATGTCGGTGATGGGCTTGATCTGCCGCATGGAGGTGACGGAGCTGGCAAGGAACGAGATCAGCAGAATGATGGCGGAGGTCATCAGGAACATGCCGATGAAGGAACGCCACACCTGCATGATCTCCGACTCGTCCATCACTGCCAGCACGATACCCACCAGCTGACTTTCGCTGCTGAGAACGGGAACGGCCACGGCGAACTTCTTGACGCTGTAGGTGCCGTTGATGTTGCTGCGGCCCTGATACAGCGCCTTTTCCCCCAGAATGTTGTCCACGATATCCTGGGGGATGGTGATGCTGCGGCCCACCAGCTCCTCGTCGGTGGTCAGCAGCACGTTGCCCTGGGCCGAGCAGATGAGGAAGTCCACATCCGTCATGCGGGACGCCATGTCCGCCAGCTTCCGCAATGCGGTGCCCTCGTCGATGCTGGCGTCTCCGGCGGCGGCAAAGTAGTCGGCGGACACCTGGGCGATCAGCTCGGCGCGGGTGCGCATCTCGCCCCGCTTGTCCGCCGTGGTGGTGCCGTAGCTGAGGGTAAAGAAGCTGACGCCCAACAGCAGCAGCGTCAGCAGCACCATACCGGCGGTCAGCGCAAACTGATGCCAGTAGAGACTGTTAAATCTCCGTTTGAACTGCTCGATCATGACGGCTGCTTCACTTCAAACTTATAGCCTACGCCCCACACGGTTTTCAGCGCCCACTGGTCGGAGACGTTTTCCACCTTTTCCCGCAGACGCTTGATGTGCACGTCCACGGTGCGGCTGTCGCCAAAGTAGTCGAAGCCCCACACCTCGTCCAGCAGCTGGTTGCGGGTGTACACCCGGTTGGGGGTCACGGCCAGATGGTAGAGCAGCTCCAGCTCTTTGGGCGGTGTGTCCACCTTTTTGCCGTCCACCACCAGCTCGTAGCTGTCCAGATCGATCACCAGCTTGTCGTATACCAGACGCTTACGGGTATCATCGGGGATCTCGCTGCGGCGCAGCACGGCGTTGATGCGGGCCATCAGCTCCTTCATCTCAAAGGGCTTTACCAGATAGTCGTCGGCGCCCATCTCAAGGCCGGTGATCCGGTCGGTAACGTCGCCCTTGGCGGTCAGCATGATGATGGGGGTCTTGCCCTTTTCCCGGATGTGGGCGCACACGGCCCAGCCGTCCATCACCGGCAGCATGATATCCAGCAGCACCATGTCCGGAGCCTTGGCGTCGTATTCCTCCACGGCCTTGCCGCCGTCGTAGGCGATGCGCACCTCGAAGCCCTCTTTTTCCAGGTACATGCGGATCAGGTCGGAAATATTGTGGTCGTCCTCCACCACAAGGATGTTGCGTGCCATATAGATAGCCTCCCAATGTGTCTTTTCTATTGATTATATCGAAGATGTGGGGTCTTTCCTGAACTTTCTGTAAACATGTGCAGGAAATAATAGCATAGTATAGCACATTTTTCAGCCGTTGTACAGTCCGATCGTCACGCCGGTGTAGTACCATTGCAGGATCTCCTGCCAGTTTTTCCCCTCTTTTGCCAGTTCGTTGGCGCCGTACTGGCTCATGCCTACGCCGTGGCCGTAGCCGGTGACGCGGAAGGTGATGGCGTCTCCGGCAGTCTCCACCGTGAAGGCGGCGCTGCGCAGGCCGAACAGGCTCCGCAGCTCCTTGCCGGTGACGGACACGCCGCCCACCGTGGCGGAGGCCACCCGTCCGGCGTTGGTCAGCAGGATATCCTTCACCCAGCCGCTGCAGTCGCCGGACAACCAGGCATCGGCGTGGGCCTTGCAGAAGATGGTGCGGAACTCCTCGGCGGTGAAGGTGTTGACGCTGTAGTAGTTGGGCACGCTGTCCGCTTCCTCCGGGCTTTTCACACTGACAAGGTACGGCAGCTCCGCCGTCCATACGTCGCCGCTGGCGGCGGTGGAACCGGCGGAGGAGGAGTGGAACACCGCCATGATAGGCGCGCCGTCGTACAGCACCACCTGCCCGTCGGTTTCCGCCACCGCCTGCTGTACCTTGGTCTCGTACTGGTCGAATTTGTCGCCCCATTTGGCTCTGGCGTCCTCCTCGCTGAGCCACGCGGTGCAGCAGTTGGAGTCGGTGCATACGTCGGCGTCGGGGTGGGCGGCCTTCTCGCCGCCGGTCATGCGGTAGTAGAGATAGGTGCGCTCCGCCACCGCCTGGGCCTTCAGGGCTTCGAGTTCAAAGGTAGCGGGCATCTCACCCCGCACCACGCCGGGCAGATACTCCGCCGCCGTCAGGGTCTGCACGGCGCTGCCGTCCCACAGACGCAGGGTGTGGGCGGCGTCGGAGCCGGTGCCGTCCTCCGGCGCGGCCTGCTGGGTCTGAAGGGGTTGGGGCGAGGTGTCCTCCTGTGGGGCGGGCTCCTCCGCCCGCAGCCACGGAGGCAGAAACAGCAGCATCAGCAAAAAGAGTCCCGCCGCGATGGTTTGTCTCATGGTTACACTTCCTTTCCACCTGACAGTGTAGGGAAAGGGCGGTGCGAAACCGGGGGAAAACACAGTTGTAACAAGGGCTGCGGAAATATTTAATACTTTTGTAATGGTTCCTTACGATGATTTTTAACAACCGTCGGGTATCTTAATACTTGCAAGAGACAAAAAACTTTTTTCATCAATCTTCCTGCCATAATAAGCCGAGGGCGTTCCGCCTTCGGCTTTATGGTTTTTATTGGGGTATTTCGCTTGTGGGGGACAAAAAGGCCCCCTTGTGTAAAGGGGGCTGGCTCGGCGTCAGCCGAGACTGGGGGATTGTCTTGCTTCAGCAATCGGAGCCTTCGGCCAGAACGGCGTCAAATTCCGTGTACGATGCTGCCGCGCTGTCAGGGACGGCCACGGTGATGAACCAGCCTGACGTATCGCATGTTACGAGTTCTGCGTGGGTCGTTTCCGCAATTTGGACGCACAGGCTCGTGCCGTCGCCGGTGATGGTGTCCACAGCAAAGCGGTACGTTCCGGTGTGAGCTCCCACATACACCAACAGCAGGGCGTTTCCGGAGAAAAACGTCTCGTCATATTTTGCCGTCGCCTCGTTGAAGGACGGTATCCCATCATATTTGTAAAGGCTGGTGGAAAGGCGCTCCGGATGCTCCAGTGAATCCTTGAACTGCGTCAATTCCTCCAGCGTGTCAAATTTGTAAATGGGGAAATGGATGACGCTGCTGATGGTCATTTGCTCCGCGTTCAACGCAGCGGAATAAAGCTTCTCCATGCCAAAGGTGCCTACTTCGGTCACGGTGGTATCGGGGTTCTCCATCCATGTGGTGTCGATGGGCTTTCCGCCGCAGCCCGCCGCGCTCAGCAGAAAAAGGAAAGCGAAAAGGAAACAGATCAGCTTTTTCATGGGATGTACCTCCTGAAAATAGTGGGGCATCTATATTATAAGACGGAAAATTTTCCCGAAATGTTCCCAAAATTTGCGCTATTTCGTATTTTTCTATTTCCGCAGTTCCTTGAAAAACGCCGACAGCACCGCCTGACAGTCCTCCGCCAGAATACCGCCCACCAGCTGGGGGCGGTGGGGGAAGTTCTCCATGAACAGGTTCAGCACGCCGCCGCAGGCGCCCATGGCCCGATCCCGCGCGCCGTAGAACACCCGCCGCACCCGCGCGTTGAGGATGGCTCCGGCGCACATGGGGCACGGCTCCAGCGTCACATACAGGTCGCAGTCCTCCAGCCGCCACGAGCCCAGTACTTCGTTGGCCTGCGCCATGGCCTCCATCTCCGCGTGGGAGGATACCGCCTGCTTTTCCTCCCGCCGGTTGCGGCCCCGGCCGATGATTTTGCCGTCCCGGACGATGACGCAGCCCACCGGCACCTCGCCGTGGACAGCGGCTTCCTGTGCCAGAGCGAGGGCCTGCTGCATGAAATATTCCTGTTCCATAGCTGTCCTTTCCGGGCGGACAGGCCGCCCCTGTTTGAAACCGGGCATAAATGCGTAAACTGGACGTACAATATTGATGTGGAGGGGAACCCTATGGCAAAGAAGCACAGCACAGACCCGACGCTCCGTGAACTGGAGCGTGAACTGTACAGCACCACCCAGGCGTTGAAGGAGGCCTATATCCGCTTTGACTACGTCTGCGACAGCGAGCTCATCGACGCCTGTATCTTTGAGATCAACGCCCTGAAAGCCCGCAGTAACTACCTGTTGCGCCGTATCAAGGAGCAGAATGGCCAAAGTGTGCCCTCCGGCATTCCGCACGCGGTGCCGGTGCTGAAGACAGAGCCGTCCGCGCCGCCCTGTGTGGCTGCCGGCGCGATAAAGGGGGGAGAGGTATGTCCGTCATAGAGATCGTATCCCTGGCCCTGGTGGGCCTGTTCCTGTTGGTAGCGGTGGTGCGGCTGTTCCGCAAGCCGCTGAAGCTGGCGCTGCGGGTGGTGCTGAACAGCGTCCTGGGCCTGGGTGTCCTGTGGCTGCTGAACAGCACCGCCCCCGTCACCGGGCTGACGCTGGGCGTCAACTGGTTCAACGCACTGACGGTGGGTGTTCTGGGCCTGCCGGGGCTGGGGCTTCTGCTGCTGGTGAAGTGGGTGCTGGTGTAGGTACATAGGGAGGAAGGCTTCACTTTATTCCGTTCAACAGTCTGTTTGCTCGTTCAACAGGGAACTTATCCTCCATA
>ERZ825670.4681-NODE-4681-length-10359-cov-2.830260_pt1 | contig 10359 bp, 9 predicted proteins | sample MGYA00519929_ERZ825670 | MGnify/ENA primary metagenome ERZ825670 (study PRJEB31778, sample SAMEA3449207) | human gut metagenome | biome: human gut; feature: human-associated habitat; material: faeces | place: United Kingdom | collected 2010/2012 ...
ATATTCCCCATTTTCAAGTTGAATCATACCATTCATGATATTCTTTAGAGGAACCCAATCTTCACTCCATTTACTTGCTATTTCTTCTTTTTTATTTTTCGCCATCTTTAATACACCAGCCTTTCCAATAATACCTTTTTCTTCCCAATGCAAATGTCACAATATTAGTAATAAGTTGTAAAACACTATGATAATTTGGTACCGGGATAACTAAAAATCCCGATATCAAAGCAGGCAGTAATACAATGATAGCCATTGTAAAATCCATGCCTTGGAAAATTAACAAAAGTAGTAATGTAATACCACAACCGGTACCAAATATTGCCAAATCAATCCAAGTAAAGAAGCCAAGAATAAGTTTTGACTTCTTTGTATTGGCAGGTATTAAATATTGATTCATTTAAATTTACCCCTTTTCTATTATTTTTTTGCTGCTTCTTTTTTTGCTGCTTCCTTATAAGCAGGTGTTTGTTTTGCCGCCTTTAATGCTGCTTTACTTGCACCAATTTGTGCTTTCATGCTGTTTGAAGTTCTAAAACCAGCGGTAACATCAACATCTGTATCCTCATACAATCTTTTTAATTCATCTGCATTCCACTCATTACCATTTTGGTGATAAACTTTATTGCCCTTCAAAATAAAGTCATTTATATCTTGACCATTAAAATCAAAATCAACATCATCTGAATTATAAAGTTGATAGTTGTCTTTTGCAAACTTTGCCATATTATAAGCAATGTATGCGGCAGCATCCGGATTCTTGGAAATCGCTGCAAGACGCTTGTTTGTCATGGCAGCCTTCATTGTGTCAATAGCTGTTCCTATATCTGTTCCATCTTCAGTTACAGTTGCCCCCTGCGCTTTTAAGGCTTGTAAGTGATTTAATTGTGCATCCATAGCATTGTATTCTGGATTTTCATATAATGTTTTATATTCATCAAATTCTTTATAAAAATCTTCTTTGAATTTAACACGAGATAAGAAACTGTTCAATGGTGTTCCTGTTGCCCATTCTTTAGCTACACCAAATGTATCAATTGCCTTGGCTTTAGCACTCCCAAGAATGCCATTATTAGTAGCTATATAGTTTGCTCTCTTAACTCTATTATCAAAACTTTTTTTAGCACCTTCTCCTGCGGCTTTGGTCATATCTTTAAAACTGCCAGCTTTTTTTGCACTACCATAAGCATTATACATACCTGAGGTTGCACCGGCTATAGTTGAACCAATCCCAGCACCTACGCCAAACACCGCTTTACCAACATTTTTAAACCCATTTTTGAATTCACCATTACGAAAACTATTAGCAGCTAATCTTCCACTGTTAAAAACATTACCAGCTCCATGGATTCCATTTCTAACTAATCCTGTTGCTCCAGCTCCCAATACAGCTCCAGCACCAAAGAAACCGCCAGCTTTGAGTTTGTCACCAATACCAAGTTTAAGACCTCCTGTATCGATTCCAAGAACATCACTAATAATTTTAGGTGCTTGTTTAGCAAATGCAAACACACCAATGATGATAATTGCCAAAGCTAATTTTCCAGAAGTACTTTTTGTCCACATCTTCATTAATGTGTTATTTGTTGTAATAGCATTAATAAAATAAATAGCGATATACATTAAACCAACACGAACAAACACTTCAAAATAAACACTTAATGTTTGCTTTAGCCATTTATCAAAAGTTCCCTTTTTACTAGGAATAATTCTTAAGACTATTGGTATAGGTGCCAATAGTTGATAAAAAGCAAATTTAACTACTCGAACACCTAAATCTAAAGTAAAAGATAGTAATATATAGATTAAGAAAATACCGGCAGCTGTTGAAACAATAGGACGATACGTCAAAACAAAATTTTCACCACCAATAGAGATTCCATTAGAAACAGCGTTTGATAATAATGTTAAATTTTCCCATTTTCCTTCTTCCAAAATTTCCTTTTTGATACCATACCAATTATATCCATCATCTAAAGTAGGATTAACATTTTCGGGAATCAAAAAGGAATTTAAAACGGTAAATGAAGCATAATCACCAAAGCGAATTAAACTTTCATTATTTTCCTTTACACTTTCAGAATCAGAAACATCTACTACATCTGAGCCAAGTATCATTGCTCCAAGTAAATTAGATGATAAAACAAAATTTTGCATACGATAGGCTAAATCAAAAATATTAGGTAAAAGTCCTAACAAGGTAAGAGAAATAATTAAATTTACGGCTATTTTGCCTGCTCCTTTGTCATTTGTCAATTTATCAGGATCTACAATAGCATTTAATAAAGCATATACCAAATAAAACAGCATAAAAACGCCCAATATAGCATATATTCGTTTAGCAAAACTTGAAAAGAAATCGTCTGTAAAAATCTGGGCTGTAGAAAGTTTCATAAATAATTGATAACATTGAGCTGCAAACCAATAAACAGATTGGTCAAGCCATAGTAAAAATCTATGTATTTGGTTATTGAACCAACTAGTAACTGGGTTAGCAACTAAAAAAAACATTTTTAACATACTATTACTCCTTTCTAACTACCTATTCCACAGGTTGATAAATCATAAATACCAAATAATTTAAACAAAATATCTAATAATAATGGAATAAAGAATACAATAAGACCTGCAATAACTCTTTTTATTGTTTTTTGATTTACTTTTTTCAAATTATCTTGATTAGATGCGGCGATGGCTTTTATATAATCAATAGTTGATAAAATAATAACTAAGGCTGGGGCTAAAAGTCTAATACCTAAAAAAACATCTTGTAAAAATTGGCCTAAATCATTAAACTCATCACTATCATTTTTTTTAAAAATCTTATTGCATTTAACATCGGCATCAGTATCTAAATTCGGACCTGCCCCTGGATAAGGATCTTCAGAAGGGCTATGTTCTGTATTAGTTGTTGTATTTGTCCCATTATTTGTAGTATTTGCACAATTTCTTGGCATTATTGACCACATTCCATTATTTAGAGAATTAACTACATTCTGTTGCACCGATTCTTTGGAATACCAACCACTTGTTATACCAGCATTATTTTTAGAACCTGTATTGATAATATAATACTCACTATCTTTTTTTAAAACAATTCCAATATAATGCGTACAGCTTGTAAAGATACTATTGGAGTTTATCGAAGCTAAAACTGATTTACCACTAGCCAAAGTATTATTAATAGCAGTCATGGTACTATCTATTTTTTCAATATCCATTCCAAATTCATCTTTTACATCATTTGCAATTAAAATAGTCCCATACTGAGCATTTTGAGCCATTGACTGATAATGTTCACATAGATAACTAGAAACATTTACAGGTGTATAATCTTTGCCATAACTTTTTAAAATAGATGCAATCGTAAGAGGAAAACAACCAGCACTTTTTAAGTTACGTGAACCACTACAATAAGTTACATCTTCATAATCAATAGCAAAATAAGTTTGAATATTACTTTCAGTTATTTGTTGACATTCGGCCGCATTAACGCTTATACCTATACACACATACATACAAAACAAAATTAATAATAAATACAGCTTTTTATTCATAATTTCACGCTCGTTTTCATCTTAAATTATACTAGAAATAGTACTTTATAACAAGAAAAAAATGTAACCTTTTACAATTACATTATTTTGTACAACTACCAACATCCCAAACACATTTAAAACAGTCTTGGTAGCCAGATTCGTATTCACTGTTACTCCAACCATCAACAAGGCTAAAAATAAAGTCTATAACCGCAGGTAAAAAGAAAATACACACTCCAGCTAATGCTCTAAATAGTAATGATTTAGCTGCTTTTTTTATTTCATCATCTTTAGCACCTGTTACGGCTTTAAAAAAGTCTAACGTTCCAAAAATGATAACAATAATTGGTATTAAAATTTTAGCAAGACGAATTAAATGACCAATAAAAACAAAGGTAGAACGTAAACCTGTGCAATAATTAGGATTTTGAGAAGCAGAGGCTTCAGTTGTTGTAGTAGTCTCTCCTACTAAAAGTACAGCTTCATTTAGACCAATTGGATTAATTTCGTTTAATGGCATAACTTCTTTTGCATTAACAATGCCTAAACTTAAAAAGAAAGTTAATATTATAATCGTAAAATATTTTAATTTCATCTTTTCACCTACTTACAATTTCGTACATCAAAAACACATCTTTGACAATATTTGAAAGAGCCTTTAAGATTTGCAAAATCACTTACTAAATTAAAAATCACACTTACAATCGTTGGAATCAAAAATATAATAACACCCGCTAAAACTCTAAATAGAAGAATTCTGCCTGCTTTTTTTATTTCATCATCTTTTGCTCCGATGACGGCCCTAAAAAAATCTACACTACCAAAAATAATGATTATAATTGGAATAATAATTTTAAAAATTAAAACAATATTACCAATAAATTCTAGAGGTGCTTTTAACTTAGTACAATATCCCACATCATCATTAGAAGCATTATTGGTACCATTATTTGAACCACCTGCCGAAGATGATTCGTATGTTGAATTATAGTAATAAATTTCTTCGTTAGAAAGTGCTACTTGACTCTTATTAGCAATAATGGCTCCTTTATTTTCTAGCTTTTTTCTTGAATATGTCTGACAATTTTGTTTTGTTTTACATAAAATAAAATCATCATTAGACATATAAAAATACATTCTCGTTTGACCATAAGTTGTTTTATAATAACTTTCTTGATAACTAGAATCAAATTCATAAAATTCATTATTGTAATTAATTCTTTTGTTGGAATTATCAACAGTTAACCCTGAGGCATCCTTGGAAACCTCAGAACAAGTCGTTGTATTTGTTGCACACAAATTATAGTTTCCATTATCAAGAACATAATAATAAGCCGCATTTACCATTGGTAAATTAAATATAAATAAACCAACTATTAAGATTAAATATTTTTTCATTAGTTATTCATCCCTTCTATTTTACAAGAACCACTATTACAACTATTAGTATCACAACTAGAGTTTAATAAACATTCAGTACAACAACAAACATCCACTTTGTAATTGCTCCACTCATTTAACATATTAAAGAAAAATTGGACTAATCCAGGAAGTAAAAAGATTAAAACACCGGCAGCAATTCTTACCATTATAGCTTTAAATGATTTTTTTATATCATCATCTTTAGCACCTGTTACTGCTTTATACAAGTCCATTATTCCAAAAGCAATAATTATTAAGGGAACAATATATTTAGCAAAAGTAACTATTGTTCCAAAAAAGCGCATAGTTTTACGATATTGAGGCATACTGCAAATTTCTCCAATTGATGTGTCATTAACGTCATAACCAGAAAAATCACTTTTATCGTCATCATCCGAATCTGACTTTGATTCTGATTCTGTATTATTTTTAACATTATCCTTGAAATCTTCGACATCATTAACTACACTATCCAAGCCCTCTTGATTTTTCTTTTTTAATTCTTTTTTTTCTTCTTCAGTTAAGCTTGTATCATTTTCTACTTCTTTGTCACAATCTTCTTTTATTTTCGTCAATTTTTTTGTGAATTTAGTCATGCCATTTATATAATTTTCGTTGTTTTGAATAAAATCAGGAACAGATTTTCCGTGCAAAAAATTATTTAAAAAATCTTGTTCTAAGGTTTCTTTTATACTAGTATTTTTATTCCTCAATTCAGTACAACTATTAATAGAAGGACTCCATTTTTCAAAATATTTCACTATATGATCATTTATATCATAATTTTTGCTGGTAGATACTTTACTTGAAGCAAAGGACGTTCCAAAATTAGTTTTACTTTTACAATAACTTTCTGACCCTAGACATAGTTCTGAATAACCCCCACCAGTATCAACATATGCTGAAGTGGGACATTTTCCTTTTAAAGCTAAACTATTAACATCTTCCTCTGAAATATGAACTTTTGAATCATTAGAAAAAACATCTTGATAAAAACCAGATTTCTCTACCAAACTATTCAAAGTAGTTATACCACTGGCCTTATCCCAAACGACTTTCCAATTGTTATTATATAAGTAATATATATTAATACGCTCATATTCATTATAAGTTCCTTGATTTCCAGCCTTCTGAAGTGTTTCTGTTTGAACGTAAGAACACATCATTATGTAAGAATTGTCATTAACCTCATCTAAATATATAAATTTATTTGAGTCATTCACGCCATTAACATACGCCTTAACATATTGAGGCATAATTAGAAATATCGCCATTAGAACTAAAAAAATATATTGAAATCTGTTTTTCACATCAATCACCAAACTTTACATAAAAAATTATATCAATAAATAAAGAAAAAAACTAGTATTTTCTAGTTTTCTTCAATATAGCACTTGTCGGAATTTGGATTTAATAAACAACTGGCACAGTTATCAAAACCACCCGTTCCACCAGAACCAATTATACCTTTTGCAGCATCATAAATGGTATTTATAATTCCTGGAAGTAAGAATATAGCTATACCTACAAAAATACGAATGATAATAGATTTTGCATATTTTTTAGCATCATCTAATTTTCCAGATGTCATAATCTTAAAAAGATTAACAAATCCCATGACAATTATTATGCCAGGCACTAATATTTTGGCTATATAAAATAATAAGCCTAAAAATTTAAAGGTACGAGCCACCGTTGGAGTGGTACAAAAATTAGCAAGACTTATGTCACAGTTTTCTGATTCTTCACATAGTTGTTTTGGATTAAATTTTTTCTCTCCAAAATCTTTTCCTTCTTCTCCTTGAGCATAATTTGTTCCTTCTTTTGCTTTATCTTCATTTGTCGTCAAAATATAAGATCCCGAAGATATACCTGCTTCTTCTACAACATAAAAATTAGATCCAATACAACTATCATCAAAAAAATTATCAAACGTTTCAGTATCAATAGTAAACGTATAAGCATTTCCCTTATTGGATGTAACAGGTAAACCAAAATTATTGTTTTTAGAAACATTAGTACATTGCTTGTTGGACATATTCGTTATTTGTACGCAAAACTCTTTTTTTCCGTCTGAATACTGATTAAAGAAAAAACTAGCTCCTCCAATTGCTGGAATATCATTTTTATTAAAATGTGATTTACACTCCTTAGTTAAAGTTGTTTGCTCAGGAGTTTCTTCTGTATATTGCCCACCTCCTATAGCATCAGCTGAAAAGCTATTCACATCATCATGAACCGATTCGGCCGAAACAGAAATTGTAAAATTAGTTGGATCAGTAACATTTTTTGAAATAATATATGGACATTTGTTTCCTCTTGCTTTAAAAGCATTATAAATATCATCTGTAGAATTAATTTGAGAACTTATCTCTAAAACTTCTGATTCGCCAGAAGAAGAATATATGGTTGGAGAATTTATCATTTTCTTTAGTCCCGTATCAACATATTGATATCCTTTTTTTCCTAAATTTTGCATATAATAAAGTTTAGAATCATTTTCATCATTAATAACAATTTTAAATTTCATATAAGAATCTGATGTGTATTGAACCTCATATTCACAAGTAGCAAATGGCTCAGCAGCGGCAACATGTGTAGCTAAAATAATACTAAATATCTGGAGTATAATAAAAAGCAAGCCTTTTTTTTTCATAAAAAATCACCTGAAATCTATATATTGATTATAGCAACTATAGCCAAAAAAAACTAGTGTTTTTTACACTAGTTACATTGTATCTCCACTCCATGCATTATCAGCAGCGTTAGCACAATCACTATCGTTAGGAGATGTGATACAGATACGGCAAGTATCCCAATCCGCTTTGGCACCAGAATCACTAAAGTTTGAAATAAGTCCTAAAACAATTCCTACAATAGTTGGAACAAAGAAGATAGCAACAGCTGAAATAGCACGCATAGCAAGGGATTTAGTAGCTTTTTTAATTTCATCATCTTTAGCAGCAACAACAGCTTTACCTAAATCTAACATACCCCAAACAATTAATAAGATCGGAATAATAATCTTAAAAATTAAGAAAGCATAACCAACAATTTGCCATACATTAGCAGAATTTATACAGAAATTAACATCGCCAATTAAACTCATAATTAAACCTCATTTCTTTCATTAATATATCTATATTTTATAATACATAACTTTATAAAGTCAAGTAAATGTTAATTTAGTCTTTAATTTGTTCAATTTTCATTAAGTTTGTTGTACGGTCTTCGTCTGTATTTGGATAACCACCAGTAATCACAATAATGTCATCTTTTTGAAGTGGTAAGAATTTCTTAGCTTCTTCAATACTTTTACCAATAACTTCATCTGTTGAATTCATAAGAGACATTTCTACTGGATAAATACCATAATTTAAGATTAAACGACGACCATCTTTAGCATTTGGTGTTAAAGCTAATATTGGAGCAACTGGTCTAAAATTACTGATTAAACGAGCTGTTCTACCATGAACTGTAGCTGTTGTAATAAGTTTAGCATTTAAACGATTAGCTGTGTCTACTACAGCAGTAGCAATCGCATCTCTTGCATTATTAACAAGACGAGTTTCTTCTACAATATTATATTCAGCATATTTTTCAGTTACTTCACAAATACGAGCCATAGCAGCAACGGTTTCAATTGGATGTTTACCCATTGTTGTTTCACCAGATAACATAACAGCATCTGTTCCATCTAATACAGCGTTAGCAATATCACTTGTTTCAGCTCTTTTTGGACGAGCGTTTTCCATCATAGTTTCAAGCATTTCTGTTGCAACAACACAAATTTTGTTACGACGACGACATGCTTTAATCATTTTCTTTTGTTCAATTGGTACAAGTTCACTTGGAATTTCTGTTCCTAAGTCACCACGAGCTACCATGATACCATCAGAAACATCTAAAATACTTTCAAGATTTTCAATACCTAAAGCACTTTCAATTTTACAAATAATTTGGAAGTCTTCTCTACCATGTTCTTTTAATAATGCTTTAGCTTCTAAAACATCGTCAGCACTATTAACAAAAGATAAAGCAATAAATTCTCCACCATGTTCACAAGCATAAATTAAGTCTTCCTTATCAGCTTCACCAATAAATGGAATGTCTAACTTAACACCTGGAGCACTCATACTCTTACGGTTTCCTAAATGTCCACCGCTAATAATCTTACAAGTAATGCCATCTTCTTCTTTACTGATAACTTCAAGTCTCATCTTAGCATTTTCAAGTAAAACAGTATCGCCGACATTTAAAGAATCGATAGCTTCTGGATGATTAACAGAAAATCTTTCGCTTGTTCCTAAAACATTTTCTTTAACAAGACGAACATTTTTACCATCTTCTAAATCAATGCCATCATTTTCCATAACACCACATCTAAATTCAGGTCCTTTCGTATCCCATAAAATAGCAACACTTAAACCTGTTCTTTTTCTTACTTCATGAACAGAGTCTAAAGCTTGTTGTCTTTCTTCTAATGTTGCGTGAGAAAAGTTAATTCTTGCGACATTCATACCAGCTAAAACCATTTGTTCCATAACATCTGGAGTGTTACTTTTTGGTCCTATACTACAAATAATTTTTGTTTTTTTCATATACATACTCCTTTTTTCGAACAAAAATGATTTTACTATAATCATGCATAAAAATCAAGACTTTCCCCATAATAAATACGTGATGACTATGAAAAAGAAAGAACTATTAGAATTACTTTTAAACGCGACTTGTACCTTCACTTGTACCAGCTATTTAAAAAACATTCTTCTAAAAGAAAATTTTGAAGAAGTGAAGGAAACTGAAATATGGCACTTAAAAGAAGGAAAATACTTTGTGACACGTAATGACGCTAGCTTAATAGCTTTTACTATTCCTAAAAAAAGCACTCATTTTCAAATAATAACAACCCATAATGATACTCCTAGTCTTCTTTTAAAACCAAAAGGAGAAAACATTAGTGAAAACTATTTAAGTGTCAACATTATGCCATATGGAGGACTTTTAAACTATGGGTGGTTAGATCATCCTTTGTCAATCGCTGGAAGAATTTATATCAAAAAAAATAATAAAATAAAGAAAAAAATTATCGATTTAAAAGAAACATTAGCGGTCGTACCCAGTGTCGCGATTCACTTAAATGATAAAGCCAATTCTAATTTGGACCTTAACATGCAAACAGATTTACAACCAATCTTAGGGATTTCTGAAAAAACTCTAGATTTCGAAAAACTTTTAAAAGAAAAATTAAAATTATCTCAAGATGAAAAATTAATTGATTATGACTTATTTTTATATAATAATGAGAAGCCTTCTTTTTTTGGAATAAATGATGAGCTTCTTCTTTCACCAAGAATTGATAATATTACCAGTGTCTCAGCCTCTTTTTATGCTTTTT
>ERZ825670.4700-NODE-4700-length-10332-cov-4.493237_pt1 | contig 10332 bp, 21 predicted proteins | sample MGYA00519929_ERZ825670 | MGnify/ENA primary metagenome ERZ825670 (study PRJEB31778, sample SAMEA3449207) | human gut metagenome | biome: human gut; feature: human-associated habitat; material: faeces | place: United Kingdom | collected 2010/2012 ...
TAGGATAGCACCAATTAGCTTTATTGGGTTAATTATTGGAATTTTCTTAACTAGAAAGAAAAATTATTTAGATTAAATATTATAATTTTAGAATTACTTTATACGAAAGTATAGAGTAATTTTCTTTTTGGTGATATTATAATGGAAATGAGAGTGTGATGTAAAATGGAAAATATAAAAAGAGAAGAATTAGAAAGATTAGAAGGTGGCAAAACCGTATTTAAAAAGCCAACAAAAAAGATATATGAGAGAATTTCATATTTGTTTCACATTTATTTGATAAAATAAAAAGCAAGAAGGTGGAAAAATGGCAAAAATATTAATAATAGAAGATGATGAAAAATTAAGAGAAGAACTAAAAATCTTTTTGAACAAAAATGGATATGAAGCCACAACACTAATAACATTTGAAAACACAATACAAGACATATTAAAAATAAATCCTGACTTAATATTATTAGATATAAATTTGCCAAACACAGATGGAGAATATATTTGTAAAGAAGTCAGAAAACAATCCAACATGCCGATAATTATTATAACAAGTAGAGATAATGAATTAGACGAATTGCTTTCAATCAATAATGGAGCAGACCACTATATTACAAAGCCATTTAACATACAAATCTTACTTGCTAAAATAGGATCATTATTAAAAAGAACAAATATGCAAGAAATAAATGATAAAATAGATGTTAAAGACTTTATATTAAATACATCAAATAATACTATAGAAAAAGATGGAAAAATAATAGAACTTACCAAAAATGAATATAAAATCTTAAAATATCTAGTACAAAATAGAGAAAAGATAGTATCAAGAGAAGATATAATGGAATGTTTATGGGAAAGTGAAAGCTTTATAGATGATAATACATTAACAGTCAATATTACTAGATTAAGAAACAAATTAGAAGAATTAGAATTAAAAGAACTATTGGAAACCAAAAGAGGACAAGGATATATTTTGAAAAAGGGAGAAAGCTAAATGAATTTCAAGTTATTTCTTAAAGAGAAAATCGTAACTATTTTGTTATTACTATTTGGCATTATTACAATAGAAATTTTCCTAATGGCATATAATGTAGGAATGTTTATAAAGATATATATTCTATTTATAATAATGGTATTATATTTAGTTTCAATTACTATAGAATATTTTAGAAAGAAAAAATTTTATGACAATTTATTAAATATGTTGGAAGAATTAGAAGAGAAATATTTAATTACAGAAATAATAAAAACTCCTAGTTTTTTAGAAGGGAAAATATTAAAAAGTGCACTAGAACAAATTGATAAATCAATGTTAGAAAATGTTAACAAATATAAATATATGACAGACGATTATAAAGAATACATAGAATTGTGGATACATGAAATAAAAATACCAATAGCAGCTAGTAAAATGGTAATAGAAAATAATAAAAACATAATAACGAAAAGTATAGATGAAGAATTAGATAAAGTAGAAAATTATGTTGAACAAGCCTTATTTTATGCAAGAAGTAATACTGTAGAAAAAGATTATTATATAAAAAAAGTCGAATTGAAAGAAATTGTAAATGAAAGTATTAAAAAGAATAAAAGTAGCTTAATACAAGAAAAGATTTCTATTAATATTCATGATTTAAACATGGAAGTTAACACTGATAATAAATGGGTAGTATTTATACTAAATCAAATTATACAAAATAGTATTAAATATAAGAAAAAAGAAAAATCTGTTATCGAAATATATGCAAAACAAGGAAAAGAAAATGTGATTTTATCTGTTAAAGATAATGGAATTGGAATAAAAAAAGGAGAGATTACGAGAGTTTTTAAAAAAGGATTTACAGGTACAAATGGAAGATTATCAAACAAAAAATCTACAGGAATAGGACTATACTTATGTAAAAAGTTATGCGATAAATTAGGAATGGCGATAGAATTAAATTCAGTTCAAAATGAAGGTACAGAAGTTAAGTTAGTATTTCCTAAAAGCAGTTATATTGAACTAAAGTAGAAAAACCTTACATAAATGTAAGGTAATTGTAAGATAAATCGATGGCAACCCTATACAAAAGTATTTATAATAAAGCTAAAGTCAGAAAGGAGTTTTTAGAAATGGAGAATTTAAAAGAAAAATTACCTATGATTATAGCATTAATTGCAGCAATAGCAGCATGCGCCATAGCATTATATTTTTGGGAAAATTATAATTCGATTTATTATACACAAATTGACAATACAAAAATAGAGAAAATATCTAATTTAGATGACATGAAATATGAATATACTTTAAAATGCTATAGCAAAAATGGTAAGAAAAAAGATTTAAAATTTAAGACAAGTAGAGAACTAAAAGAAGATGCTTTTCTAAAACTAGAAGTAAAAACTTTTGGAGTTTATTCATGGGAGGAAGTACAATACAATGAATTACCAGAAAAAGTACAGACAAATTATACAAAATAGAAGTATGAAAAGGGGACTGTAAGAAAGCCCTCTTTAATTATAACTCTCTATATATAGGGCTTTTGCAATATAAGGGACTATTTCTTTAAAATTATACCAACCCGAACTTTTACTATCATTTTTTCCGCCATTGGGATTTGAAATATATACCATATCTTTATTATCAGCAGCAAGTAAAACCATATAGTGAGAAGCTGTAGTCCAACGATTATCATGAGGCTTATTCCATACACAAACTAAAATAGGTCTATTTGTATGTAAATGTTCTTGTAATTTCTTTTTAGAGAAGTAAGTACTATCATAATAAAAATCAGTATTTTCAATTTTAAATGTATTTGATAATTCTTTAGAAAGAGAGTCATACTTTAGCACAGGATAATATTTTTGCCTTAAATCTTCAGGAGAATATTTTCTATTATATCCACTTAAAATAATTGAAAGAGCAGTTATACCGCAACCATTTTCAGACATAGTACCACTCCAATATTGATTATTGCTCCAAGAAGAGTCTCCATTTTGTTTATATTCAATATAAGTCTTTTTATAATTTTCAGTAGTTGTAAATGTAGTGAAATAACCATCTTTACCTTTAGTATTTTCTTGTCCTACTCCAGAATAATTTTTATTTGTCTCTTGTTTTATTGTTTTATATGCTGAATTGTTAGTTATATTAGAAATAAATTTATTTAAATTATAAGATATAGTACTAAAATACGAATTCCTTAAAAACAACAATATTCCAAGAACAAATAACAATAACAACAATTTTTTTTTCTTCATTTGATTTCCTCCTTATTTATTTAACATGTTTATATTATAAGACTAAATTGAAAAAAAGTTTTTAAGAAATACTTAAATAAATCTTAATATTTTCTTATGTTAAAAAGAAATATAGAAAATATTAAGCAATTATGATAAAATACAAATAATTATGAAAATAATAATATTAAAATTGAAATTATGAGGTGATTAAATGCATGACAAACTTTATGATATGATTTTTAAAAGAAAATCATTCCATTTATTCAGAAATATTGGTAACGAACATATTACGGAAGAGGAATTAAAAGATATAGAAGAAGAGTTTAATAAACTAAAACCACTAGTAGCTGGTATTAATGTAAAAATAAAAATAGTAAAAGATAAAACAACATGTAAAAGAGGACAAGAATATTGCATATTATTTTACTCTGAAAGAAAAGATAATTATCTACAAAATATAGGATATTTAGGAGAACAACTAGATTTATATTTTGTATCAAAAAATATTGGAACACTATGGTTTGGAATTGGTAAGCCAGAAGAAAAACGATATGAGGGATTAGACTTTGTAATTATGATTGCAATAGCAAAAATAGATTCAGAAGATAAATTTAGAAAAGATATGTTTAAAAGTAAAAGAAAAAATCTTGAAGAAATATGGAATGGAGACTATTATTTAGATATAGCAAATATTGTAAGGTTTGCACCAAGTGCTTGTAATACTCAACCTTGGGTAGTAGATTCTTCTAAAAATGAACTTAAAGTATATAGATATAGAAAAGAAGGAAAAAGAGGAATTATGCCAATAGATATGGTTAAATATTATAATCAAATTGATATTGGAATATTCTTATGCTTCATAGATTTATGTTTAAATAAAAATAATCTTAAATATGAAAGAACATTATATATAGAAGAAAATACTGATAACGGAAAGAATTTAACTGCTACATATAAAATTAATTAACAAATTATAATTATAAGAGGAAATAATGAAGAATATAGCAAACTATATATCAATTAGTAGAATAATAATGTCAATAGCATTGATAATAACAAAGACATTTTCTATACCATTTTATATATTGTATATGTTTTGTGGAATATCAGACATGCTAGATGGTTATTTGGCACGAAAGTATAAAGCTACAAGTGAAAAAGGTGCCCAAATAGATAGCATAGCCGACATAGTATTTATCTTGGTTTCTATGATAAAAATTTTACCAGTATTAAATTTCTCAAAACTAGTGTATATGTGGACAATTACAATAGCTATTATAAAGATTTATAACTTTATATGGGGATACGTTTACTATAAAAGACTAGTTATGCCACATACTATTGCAAACAAGATAACAGGCTTTATGTTATTTGCAGTTCCACTAATAATTAGATACGTTGATGTAGTAATATTAGAAACTATTATATGCACTGTAGCAACTTTTGTAGCAATTCAAGAAGGATATTATATTAGGACAAGAAAAATATAATATGAAAGAACAAATTATCTTGACATGAGAAGTGTGAAGCGGTATAATTTTAATAAAGTGAGAAATATATCACATTAAATTAAGGAGGTATATTATGAAAAATAAAGTGACATTGAAGGAATTGTTGGGAACGCACATTATTATAGCGATTTTAGTTGCAAGTTATTATTTAATGATGAAAGGGCAATTACAAATTTGAGAAAATGTGATTCAATTTGTCTTAAAATCACAATAGCATTAATAGTATGTATTGGTTTTTTAGCTGCTGTTTTAAGATTTGCCATATCTTCAGAAATAATTGGATATATGCTAATGGGAGTAATGGTTTGTATTTCAATTATTAGAGTTATATTATATTGTATTATAGATAAAAAAGGAAGTTAAAAATGGAACTTATAACAAAAATAAAAGAATATCGTGAGAGTGTAGGAATGAAACAGGCAGAATTAGCAGAACTTGTAAATGTTAGAAGAGAAACGATTGTATGCTTGGAAAACGGTAGATATAATCCATCCTTGAGACTTGCAATGGATATTGCAAAAGTTTTCAATGTGTCTGTTGAAGAATTATTTATATTTGTTGAGAAATAGGAAGGGTGATGTATTATGAAATATATAGCATTATTAAGAGGAATAAATATAAGTGGTAAAAATAAAATTTCAATGAGCGAATTAAAAAAAGAATTGCAAGATAATAAATATCAAAATGTTATTACTTATCTTAATAGTGGTAATGTTATTTTTGAATGTAACACAGATAACAAAGAAATTATAATGAAAGATATTTATAAAATTATAAAAAATAAGTTTAATCTTGAAATACCAACTTTTATTATAAGTGAATTGGAACTTGAAGATATATTAAGTAACAATCCAGAATGGTGGGGAACAGATAATAAAGAAATATATGATAATTTGATTTTTATAATTCCTCCTATCAAATATGAAGAGGTTTACAATGCTATTGGAAATCCAAAGGAAGATGTTGAAAAAATAAAAGACTATAATAATTCTATATTTTGGTCTTATGATTTAAAGAACTATAGAAAATCAAATTGGTGGAGCAAAACAGCAACTACGAATATAAAGGATAAAATTACAATAAGAACAGCTAATACCATGAAAAAAGTATTAGAGATATGTAAAAGATAATTTTTATTGGAGTTGAAAAAGGAGGATATTATGTTAGAGAATATAGAAGTTTTATATCATAGTAGTATAAGAATTAATAAAAATAAAGTGATTTATATAGATCCATTTAAAATTGATAAAAATTATAACGATGCAGATATTATTTTTATAACACATAATCATTATGACCATTATTCTGAAGAAGACATAGAGAAAGTTATAAATAAAAATACAACTATTGTAATACCAGAAGAAATGTTAATAAAATTATTAAAAAAAGGAATAGATAAAAACTCAATTATTGCAGTAGAGCCAAATAAAGAATATATGGTACAAGGAATTAAATTTGAAACAATACCAGCATATAATGTAAACAAGAAATTCCATCCAAAAGAAAGTAACTGGGTAGGTTATATTATTACAATAAATAATGTTAGATATTATATTGCAGGAGATACAGACATAACAGAAGAAAATAGAAAAGTAAAATGTGATGTTGCATTTGTTTCAGTTGGCGGAACTTATACAATGGATTTTAAAGAGGCAGCACAATTAATAAACGAAATACAACCACAAATAGCAGTGCCAATTCATTATGGCAGTGTAGTTGGAACAGAACAAGATGCGATAGAATTCATTAGATTATTACATCCAATAATAAATGGTATAATTTTAATGAAAAAATAAGAAAATATGGCAATATGCAGAAACTGATGGAGAGATAACACAAAAAATTACAAGTTATAATTTATAACAAAAAAGTTTGCAAAAAGTTATTGCAAAAATTAAAAAAATATATTAAAATAACTATATTGAGTAGCGAAAGCGTAAGTTCAGAGAAAAGGACTTACGTTATTTTTTTGCTCAAAAAATAGAAGGAGTGTGTAAAAATGGAAGAAACACAAAAAAACAAAATGGCAGAAGCATCAATAAAAAAATTATTATTAAAAATGGGGTTGCCAATGATTATTTCTATGGTACTACAAGCACTATACAATGTTATTGATAGTATATTTGTAGCAAACATGGGAGAACAGGGAGCTATTGCAAATCAAGCATTAACATTAGCTTTTCCAATTCAAATTTTAATTATAGCAATAGGAGTGGGAACAGGATTAAACGCATTATTATCTAAAAGTTTAGGAGAAAAAATAAAGAGAAAGTAAACAAAGTAGCTGGAAATGGAATATTTTTAAGTATTTGTATATTTATAGTATTTTTATTATTTGGTATCTTTGAATCTAAATGGTTTATTTCATTATTTTCTAACGGAAATAATGAAGTATTGGCTATGGGGACAACATACTTAAAAATTTGCACTGGTTTATCATTAGGCTCAATTGGATATACAGTATATGAAAGATTTTTACAATCAACTGGAAAAACAATGTTGTCAACTATTTCGCAAATATAAGGAATATATAAATTAGGTATTTCTGCTGCAATTATGCAAGCATTATTATCAGTTATGATGGCTGGAATGAATGCAATACTTGGAGGAGCTAAAGCAGATCCTGCAATTCTTGTTGGTTCATTTGGAATATACTATAATGGTAACACTTATTTTGACACTTATTTTTGAGATTTTTGCAAAGCCACTATCAAGCTTATTTGCATTATCTGGTGGTACAAGTAAAGAAATTATTGAAGTTTGCACAATTTCTCTAAGAATTGCAAGTATAGGATATATTTTTATGGGATTTTCTGTTGCAGTACAAGGTATATTATAATCACTTGGATATGCAATAAGACCATTAATAATTTCTTTATTAAGGCTTGTTGTACTAAAAAGAACATACAAAGAAAAAATACCGAGAACTTTTTAAAGAGAGGCTGTTTTTTAGAACAATTAGAGTTGGTTCAAGATGCTTTCAAAAGCTTTTTTTCTTGGGCCAATTTTGTCCTTTTCCTCTGGAGAAAGTTCAGAGAGAGTTTTGCCAAAGCCTTTGGCTTTGAAATACTGGTCAAATCCAAACTCTCTTTTTCCTGCACATGTACACATATCGCCATTCAATGATTCTTCTGCAAGGATTGTCCTGTCAGAATCAATATATGCCATTGCTGAAATCCAGTGAGCTGTGGTATCAGCAAAGCCACTCTCTTTCATAAGTTCAAGAAGAATAGGATATAGCTCAGCAGGTTTATCAGCATTTACATTTGTACCTGGACGAAATTTTTCAATACAGCGTTTAGTGTAAACACCAGGGTATCCATTTAATGCATCAATTACAATACCAGAATCTTCAGCAAGTACAGGCATATTGATTTTTTCTGCCCAGTATTTTGCTTTGATTATGGCATTTTCTAAGAATGTAGTTCCATTCTCATCTGCTTGAGGTATATTGGCTGCTTCGGGAAAATCTTTTAAACAAAGTAATTCAATCTCATCAGGTGCCATACGCTGCATTTCAATAGCTTTTTTCGAATTCCAGCTTGCAAAAACAATAGTTTTCATAGGTTTTCCTCCTTAAAATAGTAATATTTTTAACATGTCTTAAAGACATAGTAAGACTATAACACATCATACATAAATAATCAATCGTGATAATAAATAAAATTATAGCTTATTTTTAACCAAATTTTAACCTTTCTTTAATCAAAAATTAAACAATTAGAATTAAGATAACAACATAGTGCTAAGTTTTTATGATAAACTCATAAATTCTTTAAACACATTAATTAGTAGAAAAGGGGACAAAAAGGAAGCAATCAAATTTTTAATAAAGTTAGGAAGTGGTTGGATTATAGGAATGGCAATAGCATCACTAATATTATCAAATTTATAACATATTTTAATCCGCAAACAGGAAGCGGAGCGAATATAGATATAACAAGTTTAAATTTAGGCTTAGCTTTATATGTATTTGTAGCAGGAATGATAGCAATATCAGCAATGATATTACCTGGAATCTCTGGGTCAACACTACTTTTAATTTTTGGATTATATATGCCAATTATAACAGGAATAAAAGAAACATTACACTTTAATTTATCTTATATTCCAGTATTATTCGTATTTGGATTAGGTATTATAGCAGGAATTGCACTTATTATAAAGGTTGTAAAAAAAGCATTAGAAAAGTACAGATCACAAACAATTTATCTAATAATAGGGCTAATGATAGGCTCAATATATGCAATAATAATGGGAGCAACAACACTAAAAGTACCACAAGCACCATTATCTTTAAAAACATTTAATATTCTATATTTTATAATTGGAGGCTTAATAATTTTGGGAATGGAAATTGCAAAGAGAAAATTAGAAAATAAAGAGTAGAAAAACAATAAAAAATAAAGTATAATACGTAAGGAGGTTTTGAAAATGGCAAAAATATTAATTATAGAAGATGAAAAACAAATGGCAGATTTTATAAGCCTTGAACTAAAACATGAAGGATATGAAGTAGACATCTGTTATAATGGAGAGCAAGGATATGAAAATGCCATAAACACCAATTATGATATTATACTTTTAGATATTATGCTTCCTAAAATAAATGGAATGGAAGTATGTTGAAGATTAAGAATAAAAAAACATACTCCAATTATAATGCTCACAGCAAAAGGAGATATAACAGATAAAGTAAATGGGCTAGATATAGGAGCAGATGACTATCTGACAAAACCTTTTGAAATAGAAGAATTACTTGCAAGGATGAGAGTGATTTTAAGGAGAAAATCATAAGCAATAAATCAAAGCAAAATAATACAAGTAGCAGATTTAAAATTAGATTTAGAAAAAAAGCAAGTATCAAGAAATGATAAAAATATAGAATTAAAAGTATTATCAGATTCATTTGATAAAATGATAGAAAGATTAGAAATATCATTTAATAAGCAAAATCAATTTATTTCAGATGTATCTCATGAACTAAAAACACCAATATCAGTAATATTTGGATATGCTAATTTACTTAATAGATGGGGAAAAGATGATGCAGAAACTTGTAATAAATCAATACAAGCTATAAAAAATGAAACTAAAAATATGAATGAATTAGTATCTAAATTATTGTATATTACAAGAGCAGATATAGGTGAAGTGCATTTAAAGAAAACAAAAATAAATGTTCAAGAGCTAATAAATGAAATTATAGAGGAAACTAAATTAATGGAAAACTGGAGGAGTAGGACTTGGACTTGCTATCGCAAAATCAATATCTAACGTAAATGGTGCAGAGATTAAAATAGAAAGCGAATTAGGAAGAGGGTCAAATTTTATATTAGTGTTTAAAGAAACAAATTTTAAATAATAAAAGAGGTAAAGATGAAAGAAAAAATAAAAGAAATTATTGTAAAAAATTTAAAATGGATTATATTATTTATTGGTTTAATTGGATTTTTTGCACTAGCGGAAGATGTATTTAATAAAGAGATAATGAATGGAGATATAATAGGTTATAAGATAGTGTCAAGATTTTTAATATCTGATTTTACAACACCAATAGCAAAGTTTATTACTAATTTTGGAGGAGCAATATTTTTAATAACAT
>ERZ825670.4701-NODE-4701-length-10331-cov-2.864247_pt1 | contig 10331 bp, 7 predicted proteins | sample MGYA00519929_ERZ825670 | MGnify/ENA primary metagenome ERZ825670 (study PRJEB31778, sample SAMEA3449207) | human gut metagenome | biome: human gut; feature: human-associated habitat; material: faeces | place: United Kingdom | collected 2010/2012 ...
CGTATAAATGAAGATGACATTTCAGCCTAAGACAAGACAGAGAGCTAAGGTTCACGGCTTCAGAGCAAGAATGAGTTCAGCAGGTGGAAGAAAAGTTTTAGCAGCAAGAAGAGCAAAAGGAAGAAAAAGACTTTCAGCTTAAGAGTTGTTTCAAGAAGGCAGATGAGTGCGGAACAAGGCATTTATCTGCCTTTTTTTACTTTTAAGATATAGTATGGAGGAGTAGTGTGAAAAATCCTTAAATCGGAGATTTTTCACACAAAACTTTGTGCCGCAGGCGTCACAAAGTTTCCGTTATCACAGAACTGAATAAATTCAGTCCGTGTTTCCTCCGGCATTAAAATGCCTGCGGAATGGAGGAGTTATGAAATATCAGAATTTTGAAACATTAAAGAAAAACAGTGAGTTTAAGAGCGTCTATCAGGCGAAACACTCTTATGCAAACAAGTATATCATTATGTATATACTTCAGAATGGAACGGATACAAACAGACTCGGCGTATCTGTGAGTAAAAAAGTCGGGAACAGTATTGTCCGGCACAGGCTGGCAAGGCTTATACGCGAAGCATTCCGGTTAAATGTTACACAGGTAGCACCCGGATATGACGTTGTGGTAATAGCAAGAGCCGGTCTGAAAGGAAAAGGTTATAAAGAAACCGAAAGTGCGATGCTCCATCTTTTAAAGCTGCATCATATTTATAATAAGGAAGAAAAAGTCCATGAAGAAAGTGATCATTAAACTAATACACTTTTACCAGAGGGCAGTTTCACCGTATAAAGGACGCAGCATGTGCATTTATTATCCGACCTGTTCCCAGTATGCCCTGGAAGCGGTCGAACAGTATGGCGCATTAAAAGGTGGATGGATGGCATTTAAAAGAATATTAAGGTGCAATCCTTTTGCAAAGGGCGGATATGATCCGGTACCCATTGTGTACAAGCCTAAAAAGGGAAAGCACTAAAAAATGGAGGTATCAGTTTGGGTTCAATTTATAATACAATTATCAACCCGATTGCGTGGGTATTCGGTAAAATACTGGATTTCCTGTTTATGGGACTGCACGCGATTGGATTGGGAAACATTGCAATTGCAATCATTGTATTTACATTTCTGGTAAAAATCCTTATGCTTCCGCTGACTGTAAAACAGTCCAAGATGATGAAATTAAACAATATCATCATGCCGGAGGTCCGTAAAATCCAGGATAAATACAAGGATAAGAGAAACGATCAGGAAGCCATGTTAAAAATGCAGGCAGAAACAAAGGCTGTCTATGAAAAATATGGTACATCACAGATGGGCGGCTGTATCCAGATGCTGATTCAGTTCCCAATCTTAATGGCAATGTACCGTGTTATCCAGTACATTCCAATGTACGTAGGACAGTTAAAAAATCTGTTTGTCAACATTTTGACAGGAACAGACGGCGGTATCATGAATGTTTCCGGCTATGCGGATATTATGGCGGAAAACTTCAAGATGACGGGCAGAATGACAAATGTGGACTGGGGTAATATTGATTCTGCGGTAACTGCAATGAATTCATTTTCAGCAGACCAGTGGGAAACATTAAAATCTTTATTCCCGGCATATGCAGGTGTGATTGCCGAAAATCAGACAAAGATTACGGAAATGAACACATTTTTAACGATTAATGTATCACAGAATCCGACCTTCGGATTAAGCATTGCTGTATTAATTCCAATTCTTTCCGGTCTTTCACAGTACATCAGTGTAAAGGTGTCACAGGGGAATACCCAGATGGATCCAGACGATCCGACAGCGGCATCAATGAAGATGATGACACTGTTTATGCCGATTATGTCAGCGTTTATCGCATTTTCTGTACCGGCAGGTCTTGGTGTATACTGGATTGCGACAGCCGTTTTCCAGACAATTTTACAGGTGCTTGTAAACCGTCATTATGATAAGATGGGTGTGGATGCGATTGTTGCAAAGAATGTAGAACGCATGAACAAGAAGCGTGCCAAGAAAGGTCTTCCGCCGGAAAAGATTGCTAAAAATGCAGTAACCAACACAAAGAAGCTTGATTCTATCGAAAAGAGCAGACAGCGTGTAGAAACACTTCAGGCAAAGAAGGAAGCCAATGACAAGAAGATGAAGGAAATTCTTTCATCGACAGAATATTATAAGTCAGCCAAACCGGGAAGCCTTGCAGAAAAGGCGGGAATGGTTGCCAGATATAATGAAAAGAACAAAAAAAATACAAAGAAGTAATCAACCTGCTTAACGCAAAAGGAGGAAATTATGGATTATATTGAAATTTCAGGAAAAACAGTAGATGATGCCTTAACGGAAGCGCTTGTAAAGCTTGAAACAACAAGCGATAAAGTGGATGTGGAAGTTGTGGAAAAGGGCAGCTCCGGAATCTTAGGATTGTTTAACAAACCGGCAGTCATCCGTGTACGCAGAAAAAAGGATAAAGACATCTTAGAAGAAGATGTGGTTGCAGAAGTATTCCATGAGGAAGCAAAAAAGGAAGAACCTGCCGTGGCACCGGCAACGGAAAAGAAGCCGGAAATGACAAGAGAAGAAGTAGAATCAAGAATCAGAAACTTCCTCTCAGACCTTTTTAACGCAATGGATATGGAAGTTGCCGTAGAGATTACATTTAATGATAAGGAAGAATGTATCAATGTCGAATTAAAGGGCGGCAATATGGGCGTTTTAATCGGCAAGAGAGGTCAGACACTCGATTCTATCCAGTATCTTACAAGCCTTGTAGTTAATAAGGGAAGAGAAAAGTATGTAAGAATCAAGATGGATACAGAGGATTACAGAAACAGAAGAAAAGAAACGCTTGAATCCCTTGCAAAAAATATTGCATATAAAGTAAAGCGCAGCAGACGTCCTGTAGCTTTAGAACCGATGAATCCATATGAGAGAAGAATCATTCACTCTGCATTACAGAATGATAAATTTGTATCGACAAAGAGCGAAGGTGAAGAACCGTTCAGACATGTTGTGATTTATCTTGATAAAGAAAAAAGTGCAAACAAATAGTATGAATTTTAAAATGGCTGTGGTATGATATACTACAGCTATTTTTGATTAGAAATGGAGTGTAGTTATGGAGGATACGATTGCGGCGATTTCCACAAGCACAGTCAGCAGCGGTGGAATCAGCGTTGTAAGAATCAGCGGGGAAAATGCACTGTCAGTGGCACAACAGGTATTCCGCTCAAAAAAGAATAAAAACGTAGAGGACATGGAAAGCCACACGGTCCACTATGGCAATATTTATAACGGTGAAGAACTCATTGATGAAGTGCTGATGGTTGTCATGAAAGCACCGAATACGTATACAAGGGAAGATGTTGTGGAAATTGACTGTCACGGCGGTATTCTGGTGACGAAAAAGGTACTGGAAGCTGTGCTTTCTGCGGGAGCGCGCCTTGCAGAGCCGGGGGAATTTACAAAAAGAGCCTTCCTAAATGGTAGATTAGACTTATCACAAAGTGAGGCCGTAATGGATGTTATAAATAGTAAAAGTAATGATGACAGGATTTTAGCCCTAGAGTCACTTGAAGGACAAACTACAAAAAAAATAAAGAAATTTCGTGCTGAACTAAATGATCTTATCTCTCACATAGAAGTTAATATAGATTTTCCAGAGTATAATGATATTGAAGTAATGACAAAAAATAAAATAGAGAAAAAGTTAAAAAATCAAATAACTGAATTAAAAAAGATAATTGAACAATCAGAAGATAGACAAATTATTAAAGCCGGTATTAAGACATTAATAGTAGGAAGACCAAATGTTGGAAAAAGTAGCATTTTAAATAATCTATTGGAGTATGATAAGGCAATTGTTACAAACATTGAAGGCACTACTAGAGATATAGTGGAGGGAAATATTTTATTAAAAGGAATACCACTAAACATTATAGACACTGCTGGAATAAGAAAAACATCTGATGTTATAGAACAAATAGGCGTAAAAAAGAGTCTTTCTTTAATCAATGAGGCAGACTTAGTTTTAGTTGTCCTAAATGGAAATGAAGAGTTAACTAGTGAAGATCTTGAAATATTAGATAAGACAAAAGATAAAACTAGTATAGTTGTTATTAACAAAAGTGATTTACCCCAAAAGATAAATAAAGATTTACTAACTAATAGAATTGTAGTAGAATCTACAACAACAAATGAATTTGGTCTAGAAAACTTAAAATCAAAAATAGTTGAAATGTTTAATCTTGATCAAATCTCAACACTAGATCAGACTTATTTAAATAATGCTCGACAACTATCTCTTGCTAAGGAAGCACTTTCTTCATTAGAAGAAGCAGAAAAATCAAGTATTAACAATGTTCCAGTAGATTTAATACAAATAGATTTAATGGATGCATTTACAAAATTAGGTGAAATTATTGGTATAACATATAGTGAAGAAGTTATAAATAATTTGTTTAAAAATTTTTGTGTCGGTAAATAAAAACAAGGAGTTGATATAATGGAATATGAAGCAATAGTAGTAGGTGGTGGACATGCCGGTTGTGAGGCTTCCCTAGCTTGTGCTAGAAAGGGTCACTCTACTCTACTTATAACAGGAAATATAAAAAATATAGCAGATATGCCATGTAACCCATCTATAGGAGGCCCTGCAAAAGGAATTGTTGTAAGAGAAATAGATGCTTTAGGTGGAGAGATGGGTAGAAATGCTGATAAAGCAACACTACAAATGAAAATGCTAAATACAAAGAAGGGACCAGCAGTACAAGCCCTACGAGCACAGGGAGATAAAATAATTTACCCAAGAGAAATGCTAAAAACCTTACAAAATACTACCAATCTTTCAATAAAAGAAGCAATCGTAGAACATCTTATAACAGATAATAATAAAATTAAAGGTGTTGAATTAGAAGATGGGACAAAAATATATTCAAAGGTAGTTATTTTAACAACTGGAACATATCTAAAGGGTGAAATTTTAGTTGGAAGTTCCAAACATAGTGGTGGTCCACATGGAGAAAAGCCAAGTAAGTTTCTAAGTGATGATCTCAAAAAATTAGGTTTCAAAATTCTAAGACTAAAAACTGGAACACCACCTCGTATTGAAAAAAATAGTATAGATTATAGTAAAACAAGTTTGGAACCGGGAGATCAAATGCCTCATACCTTCTCTTTTGATAATAAACAATATTATGATGTCGAAAAACAAGAACCTTGCTATTTAATATACACTACACAAGAAACTCATGATATTATCAAGGCCAATTTGGAAAAATCCAGTATGTACGGTGGATATGTAGAAGGCGTTGGTCCACGTTATTGTCCTTCAATAGAAGACAAAGTAGTACGTTTCAGTGATAAAGAACGTCATCAATTATTTCTAGAACCAGAAAGTAGATATTATGATGATATTTATCTACAAGGTTTTTCTACCAGTATGCCACATGATATACAGGAGCAAATGGTACATTCCCTACCAGGTCTTGAACATGCCAAAATATTAAAATATGCTTATGCCATTGAATATGATGCTATTGATGCTAGACAATTAAAACAAAGTCTTGAAACAAAAGTAATAGAAAATTTATTTACTGCTGGACAAATAAATGGTACAAGTGGATATGAAGAAGCTGCAGGTCAAGGCTTAATAGCGGGAATAAATGCTGCCCTAAAACTAGAAAATAAGCCACCACTAATCTTAAAGAGAAACGAAGCATACATTGGTGTTTTGATTGATGACCTAACAACTAAGGGTATTAAAGACCCCTATCGTTTATTAACTTCTAGAGCTGAGTATCGTTTATTATTGCGCCATGATAATGCAGACCTAAGACTAAGAGATTATGGATATAACATAGGATTAATTAGTGAAACAAAATATCAAGAGTTCTTAAACAAGAAAGAACAAATTTCTAATTTAACCGAGTATTTAAAAAATACGAAAATAACTCCAAAAGAAGAAATAAACAAATATTTAGTATCTATTCCTACTTCACCACTAAAAGATGGTATAAGTTTGTTAGAATTATTAAAAAGACCAGAAATATCAATTGAAAATATTAAACATTTCGTTGATTTTGATTATTCAGATGAAGTAGTATATCAAGTTATGATAAATGCGAAATATGGTGGCTATATTGAAAAAGCCAACCGTGAAGCTAAAAAAATGCTTGATTTAGAGGAAAAGAAAATCCCAGATGATATAGACTACTCAAAAATTCCAAACATTGCAAGTGAAGCCCGTGAAAAATTAGAAAAGATAAGACCAACATCAATCAGACAAGCCACAATGATAAGTGGTGTAAACCCAGCAGATATTTCTGTATTGATGGTTTATTTGAGGAAAGAAGAATATAATGGACATTAATACATTTATAAAAGAGTTAGAAAGACTAAATATTTATCCTACACAAAAACAATTAGATCAATTAGAGACTTATTACAAATTAATAATTGATTGGAATAAAAAAATAAATCTCACCCGGATTACAGAAAAAGAAGACGTTTATTTAAAACATTTTTATGATAGTATTACAATATCAAAAGTAATTGATTTAAATAATAAAGCAACGCTCTTAGACTTTGGTACGGGTGCTGGATTTCCAGGAATAGTTTTAAAAATTATGTATCCAAACTTAAATATAACATTAGTTGATTCACTACAGAAGAGAGTAAATTTCTTAAATACAGTTATTGTTTCTTTACAATTAAAAGATATTAAGGCTCTCCACGAACGTGTTGAAAATTTAGAAGTTAAACACTATGATGTCATCACAACCCGTGCTGTAGCAAATTTAAGTAAATTACTACAATATACAAATAAACTTATAGATACTAAAACATTGTTTATTCCTCTAAAGGCAAATATAGAAGATGAATTAAAACAGGCCAAAAATGAATTTGTAAAATATCACTTAGAATTAGTTAAACAGGAAACATTTTTCTTACCTATTGAACATAGTATTAGAAATATACTAGTGATAAAAAAGAAATCTTAAATATTATAAAAAGTTGTATTCGGTGTTGATTCACCGTTTTTTCTTGTAATATTTATAAAAAATGATATAATAACATTAGTAAAAGATAAGAATAGAAAGAGGGTTATAGTATGCAGTCAGGTCAAGAAGTTGTATATCTTCATTTAGATGATATCATTCCCAATCGCTTTCAACCACGTGAAGTGTTTGATGAAAGAGCTTTAAAAGAATTAGCCGCATCAATCAAAGAACATGGTGTAATCCAACCCATTATTGTTAGACAAGTTAATAATAAATATGAAATTATAGCTGGAGAAAGAAGATATAAAGCATCAGCACTAGCTGGAATGACTAAAATTCCTGCTATTATTAATAATTTAGATGATAAAGAAGCCGCTAAAGTAGCTTTACTAGAAAATTTACAAAGAAAGAACTTAAATCCAATTGAAGAAGCAAGAACATATCAAAAAATTCTTGAACTAGATCAAATGACTCAGGAAACACTAGCTAAAACTATGGGAAAAAGTCAATCAGCAGTAGCAAATAAATTACGTTTACTTGCTCTACCAGATGAAATTCAAAGAGCTTTATTAAAAGAAAATATATCTGAAAGACACGCTAGAACTCTTTTGAATTTAAAGAACCCAGAACAACAAAAGGAAATGTTAAAAAGAATAATAGCTGAAAAAATGAGTGTTAGAACATTAGAAGAAGAAATTAGAAAAATTAATGATCCTCAAGAATCATTAGCGGAAGGTGGTCAAATGCAAAATAATAATATTAACACAAATAATCAAACTCCATCTTATCAAGTACCATCACCAGCAGCAATGTTTTCCCCAAATATTAATCAAAAGCCAAATTTAATGGATTCTTTTGAAGAACAAAATAGAGAAAACGATAATATTGTAAATTATGGAGAAATAGATGAGGACGAAATAGCACATGCCAATGAACCTAGTTATGATTCATTTACAAGTAGCGCAAATAAGGAAATTAATGTAAATCAGTTAAAATCTAATGCCACTGATATTGACAATATTTTATCTCCTAAGAAGGAAGATACAAAAGTACCACAAGATGAACAGAAACAAAAAATATCAGGTGACCTTGATAGCTTATTAAATATAGCCCCACCAACTAATAACAGTTTCAACTTGGCAAGGGATGCAATTAACGATAATGATAATAATGAAAACAATAGCAAAGACTATTTCCAAGCTCCTGACTTAATGTCGGTTCAATTACCTAATTCAAGTAACAATGCTAATGCGATTATAAAAGATTACAGTACACCACAATCAAGTGAAAGTATAATAGATTTTACCAATAATAGTGTTGTAGATAATAAAAAAGAACATTTAACAAACTTTAGTGATGCAAATAATACGTTATTTGAAAATAAAAAGACAGAGCCTCAAAAACCAAAACCAGCAGAAAAAACACTAGGCATGGCTTTAATAGAAGAAACTTATAAGTTGAATCCAAAGGAACAGGCAAAACAATATAATATTCATCAAATGGTTCAACAAATTAGAAATACAATTCAAACCCTCCAAAGAATGGGTGCTAAAATTGATACAGATGAGATGGATTTTGAAAATCAATATCAAATGGTCATTCGCATAGATAAAAATAGCATTAACTAAAAAGTTGATTTTTCTCAACTTTTTTTGATATTTAGTTTTCAAAGTGTTGTTTTTTTGATAAAATAATAAATGTGAGAAAATAGGGAAAGGTGATTAAGATGGGAAAGATTATTTCATTAGTCAATCAAAAAGGTGGCGTTGGAAAGACAACTACCAGTATAAATCTTTCTGCATCATTAGCGGTATTAAATAAAAAGGTATTGTTAATAGATTTAGACCCACAAGGAAATACAACTACTGGTGTTGGAATTAATAAAGCTGATATAGAAAGAAGTATTTATGATGTTTTAACAGATAAATGTCAAATTAGTGATGCTATCATCAGAACAAAATATAAGGGCCTATATGTTTTACCAGCAACAATTAATCTTGCTGGATTAGACATTGAGTTGATAGAAAAAGGACAAACTGATCCAGGTTTTACAAAAGGTTCTCAATTAAAAAAGCATTTAGATGAAATTAAGGATAAATTTGATTATATTATAATTGATTGTCCACCTTCACTAGGCTTAATTACAACTAATGCCTTAACAGCATCTAATTCTGTAATAATACCAGTGCAATGTGAATTCTTTGCTCTAGAAGGTATTATGCAACTATTAAATACAATTATGTTAGCTCAAAAATCTTTAAATCCTAACTTAGAAATAGAAGGTGTTTTACTAACAATGCTAGATTCAAGAACAAATTTAGGTATAGAAGTTGTTGATGATATTAGAAAATTCTTTAAAGAAAAAGTCTATAATACAATTATACCTAGATTAATAAGATTAACTGAGGCTCCATCACATGGAGAACCAATAATTGCATATGATCCAAAAAGTAGAGGTTCAGCTGCCTATCTAAATTTAGCGAAGGAAGTGATTGAAAGAAATGGAAAATAATAGCATTCAAAGAAAAGCCTTAGGAAAAGGTTTAGAAGAATTATTTCATAGTGAACCTATAGATTTTAATAAGGTAGAAGAAAAAATTGTAAGTAGTACACCAAAAGATGAAATCATCATGGTTAAATTATCTGATTTAAGAAGCAATCCATATCAGCCAAGAAAAATTTTTGATGAGAATGCCCTAGAAGAATTAGCCTCATCCATCAAAGAACATGGTGTTTTTCAACCAATTATAGTAAAGCCAAGTATTAAAGGATATGAGATTATAGCTGGTGAAAGACGAGTTAAAGCTTCTCTTTTAGCTGGCTTAAAAGAAATACCAGCCATAGTAAGAGAATTCAGTGATGCTGAAATGATGGAAATTGCTCTATTAGAAAATTTACAAAGAGAAAATCTTACATCAATAGAAGAAGCAAATGCCTATAAAAAATTAGCAGAAACCCTAAATTTAACTCAAGATGAATTAGCTAAAAGAGTTGGTAAAAGTAGATCATATATAACAAATACTTTAGGATTATTATCCCTACCAAGTGAAACGCAAAATCTAATTAATGAACACAAAATATCAATGGGTCATGCCAAAATATTAAGTAAATTAGAAGATAAATACCAAATTCAGGAGTTAACTGATAAAATTATCACAGAAGGAATAAGCGTTCGACAACTAGAAGAAATTACATCTTCCCCTGCCCAATTTACCAGAAAAAACAAAATTAATACTTCAAAACATCAAAAAAATGAACAATACGCTTACTTAGAAGATATTTTAAATGAAAAGTTAGGTACAAAAGTAAAAATAAAAAATAATGATACAGAGAAAAAGGCTATTGTACCAAATACA
>ERZ825670.4703-NODE-4703-length-10326-cov-4.700905_pt1 | contig 10326 bp, 14 predicted proteins | sample MGYA00519929_ERZ825670 | MGnify/ENA primary metagenome ERZ825670 (study PRJEB31778, sample SAMEA3449207) | human gut metagenome | biome: human gut; feature: human-associated habitat; material: faeces | place: United Kingdom | collected 2010/2012 ...
AAGATGGGGAGTCGTTGAAGTGCTGCAATGGAATAGTAATTGCTGGTGAGTTTTGTGTAGCTGTCTGTGGGATAGCCCAGCACCAACAACCCATCATCGGTGTTCCAAATAAAAACCGGGTAATCCTCAATATACCCTTTTGAAAATAGTGCAACATCTTGAATGGTGTAACTTTCCGGCACATTGTCCGGCAAATCAACCGACCAATAACATTGACCATCTGTGTTCAAGTAGATCGCCCAAATATGATTCTGTCGGAGCATTTGCATCGCATCATCCGATAATTGTTCCGGCGTAGCGGCGGTAGCAGTCATTTCCAACATGGATTGCGGGGATGAATCGCCATAATCCTCGGTCACAATCTTTTGAAAAGTCAGACCGAATACTACTGCATTAAGAAAAAGCAATATCAGAATAAAGGCAACGAACGACACAAGATATTTAGATATATAACTTCCGAATGATTTCATGACATCACTTCCTTGCTATCAGCTTATAGCCTAATCCTTTAATGGTTATCAGGGACACGGGTTTTGATGGATCGGTTTCAATCTTTTCCCGGACGCGCCGGACATGAGCATTGAGGCTGTTTTCGTAGCCAAAAGGATTATCCCCCCAGAGGGCTTCACAAAGCGTATCTACGGTAACAATCTTTCCAGCATTACGGGCAAGCGTTTCAAGTAAAGTATGTTCTTTGGCTGTCAGGGAGATAATTTCGCTGCCCTTATGGACTTCGGCCCGGCTGAAATCAATCGTACATCCATCCAAAACAAGCAGCGGTGAATCCTCTTTGTAGGTCCGCCGCAGTACCGCATAGATACGCAGTAACAGTTCCTGCGGCATAAAGGGCTTAGAAATGTAGTCATCTGCACCAAGCCCCAATCCCGATAATTTGTCTGCTGCTTCGTCCTTTGCTGTTAAGAAAATGATCGGCACATTGGTAAAAGTGCGGAAATGCTGCATCAGAGAAAAGCCATCCCCATCCGGCAGCATGACATCCAAAACAATTAAATCGGGAGTTTCCTCTTTTGCGGTCAAAATAGCTTCTTTGACCGTCATTGCGGTAAGGACAGTTTCAAATCCTGCATCTTTCAATATATCTGAAACCATTTTCAATAGTTCCTGTTCATCATCTACCAACAGGAGCCTTTTAGTATGTAAAAAGGAATTATCCATAGCAGTTTCTCCAATCTGATTTTATTTGTTTCTATTATATCATGGGCTGTCCATTCTGCGTTCTTGTTCCTTGAAAAGTAAGGTAAAAGTAAGGACGGGAGAATGTAGATGTCAGGTTGAAGTTGTACCATAGAAGCATCGAAAGGAGATGTTTCTATGGACTATATCATTACAACGGAACATTTGACCAAGAAATATAAGAACTTCACTTCAGTCAATCATGTTTCGCTTCATATTCGCAAGGGCAGCATTTATGGTTTTCTTGGCCCGAACGGGGCAGGCAAATCCACTACCATGAAAATGCTGTTGGGGTTGACCGCTCCCACAAAAGGCAGCTTTACCATTGATGGGAAACAGTTTCCGCAGGATCGGATTGCCATTCTCAAAGAGATCGGCTCTTTCATCGAAGCGCCATCTTTCTACGCAAATCTCACCGGGCGGGAAAATCTTGACATTATCCGCCGCATTTTGGGACTGCCGAAAGCTGATGTGGAAGATGCTCTGGAACTGGTAGGGCTGACCGAGTTTGGCGACCGGCTGGCAAAACAGTATTCGCTGGGAATGAAGCAACGCTTGGGCCTTGCCGGGGCGCTCTTGGGGCGTCCGCCGATTCTGATTCTGGACGAACCCACAAACGGTCTTGACCCGTCTGGTATCCACGAAATCCGCAATCTGGTAAAATCCTTGCCCAGCCTTTACGACTGCACGGTGCTGATCTCGTCCCATATGCTGTCTGAAATCGAATTGATTGCAGATGACATTGGGATTCTCAACCACGGGCGGCTGCTGTTTGAGGGAAGCATGAATGATCTGCGTCAATACGCCCTGCAATCCGGCTTCGCTGCGGACAATCTGGAAGATGTGTTTCTTTCTATGGTTGAGAAAGATAACATGGACAGAAAGCAGAGGGCAAAATTATGAAAACGCTGGCAATCGAACTTCGGAAAGGAAAGCGAACCGGCGTGATTCCCGTGCTGCTGGCCGTTGGTGTCTTGGGAGCTGCCTACGCATTTGTCAATTTCATTGTGCGGAAAGACACACTCCTGAATTTGCCGCTGGCCCCGATGGATGTCTTGTTGACCCAGCTCTACGGCATGATTATGGTGCTGAATCTGTTCGGTATCGTGGTTGCTACCTGCATGATCTACAACATGGAATTTAAGGGAAGTGCCGTAAAGAAGATGTATATGCTTCCCGTCAGCGTCCCGGCCATGTATCTGTGCAAATTTCTGATTCTGACGGTCATGTTTTTGGTTGCAATCGTGCTGCAAAACCTGGCACTTGCACAGATTGGAATGACGGACTTGCCGGACGGAGCATTTGAGATGGGTACGCTGGTACGCTTTGCCGGATACTCTTTTCTCACATCCATGCCGGTACTGTCGTTTATGCTGTTGATTTCCTCGCGCTTTGAAAATATGTGGGTGCCGCTTGGAATTGGTGTTGCCGGTTTTCTGAGTGGTATGGCCCTTGCAAATTCGGGGCTGACGCTTTTGCTGGTGCATCCTTTTGTGATTATTCTGAAACCAGCAGTAGCCATGAGCGCCCAGCCTGATTCGACGGTTGCCCTTGTCGCTTTGGTGGAAACACTGTTGTTCCTTGCTGTGGGCTTGTGGCTGGCGAAGTACAGACGCTACGAGTAAGGAGGGATAATAAGAAATGAGTTTTTTGGATTTACTCAAAATCGAGTTTATGAAAGTAAAACGCTCCAAAATCGTACCCCTGATTTTCATTGCACCTTTATTGGTGGTGGTTTCCGGGGTTGCGAATTTGAGCAACTACTTTACACCGGAATACACCAATGCGTGGCCTGCCATGTTTATTCAAAGTGCGCTTGTTTACGCCTACTATCTGCTTCCATTCAGCATGATCGTGGTTTGCGTGATGATCGCAGGACGAGAAACAGGAAATAACGGGATTCTGAAAATGCTGGCGCTGCCGGTCAGCCGCTGCGCATTATCCATTGCCAAATTCTGTGTGCTTACCTTTTATCTGTTTATGGAGATGGTGGTGTTTCTTGTCGTATTTGTAATCGCTGGGTTGATTGCGACACAGACAATGGGAGTAACAGAAACCCTGCCGATCCTATATCTTCTGAAATGGTGCTTGGGGCTGTTTCTGACTATGCTGCCGTGCATTGCGGCTATGTGGGCCATCACTGTGCTGTTTGAAAAGCCGCTTCTTTCTGTGGGATTAAATCTGCTGCTTGTGATTCCCGGTGTATTGGTTGCGAATACGCCGCTGTGGATCGCCTACCCGTACTGTTACAGCGGTTATCTCGTTTCCTGCTCTCTCCATGACTTTACAGCAGAAACTTCCGACGCCGCTTTTTCGGTGTTTCCGTTCCTGCCGTGCGCGATTGTAGTGTTTGGCCTGTTTTTCGCGCTGGCTGTCACCCAATTTGGGAAAAAAGAAATGAGGTAAAACTATGGAAAAGAAAAAATTTCAATCAGTTAGTATCGCTGCGCTCATTGTGAGCATCCTACCGCTGGCGGCTCTTGCCCCATCGCTTCTGCACCTTTCGCTGTCGGATGGAGTCCGAACCGCTTGGGCCGGAGCCAATATCGTTTTTGTCCTGCTGGGTCTGATCCTTTCGGTGGTATGTGTGCGGAGCAGGGAAAGCCGCAGCATAATCAATATTGTATCAACTGCAATCAGCGTTTTTTGTCTGCTGCTGATGGTGGGAATTGTTGCGCTTGCCATGTTCCTTACTTTCGTTCAGTGAGGAAACGGTTATGCGTAGAGTTGGGAAATTTATTGGATGCTGCCTGATCGCGGTTTCTTTGCGTTTACACAAACCAATGACGACTTGCAGGGACACGGTAGCCGATTGGAGGTTATTTTGCCGTGTCCTTTTCTCTTTTTCGCAGTATCCATGATCTGCACCAGCTAAAAAAAGCGTAGTCCCTCCATCGGAGCCATCCGGCTTTGAATGTGAACTATACCATGTAGCTTGCGGTTATAAAAAATCACTATGCGTCCAATGGGTCTATGACCTGTTGGGCGTTTTTGTATCTCCGCACTTCTGCCTACGGTGCCGCTCTCCGCCGTTCCGTTCGGATTTTTCAAAAAAATCTGAACGGAGGAAAAACGGATGGAAGTCACTATCAATTATGGCGGGCAGATCATGTCCGTAGAAGTCAGCATCGAAGTCTATGAATTTCTTGACCGCGCCGACCACAAGGAAGAAAACCTTGCCCACGAAAAGCGGCGGCATTGGGATGGGCGCGAGTTTGACGAGCACATCGTCTTTACCGAGGGCGTGGGCGTGTTCAGCGAACCCCCGGAGGACTATCTCTGCCGGAAAGAAACGCTGGACGAGTTACTTTCGGTTCTGGATTGCTGCACTGAGGCACAGCGCCGCCGTTTCCTGCTCTATGCGCTGGACGGTATGAGCTATGCAGAGATCGCCGCTCTGTACGGATGCTCCAAGGTGTCTATTTTTGAGAGCATTGAAGCGGTCAGAAAGAAAGTCAAAAAATATTGGGCGCGTCACCCTAACGAATAAGCGTTTTCAGGCTACCCAGTGAGGGAAACTTCTTCCCATCACAAAAGCGGAGAGGACAGGCAGTTTCAAGCTGTCTGTCCTTTCTGCGTTAGGAGGAACAGCCTATGAAAACGATCAACCTGAGAAAGCTCTATCCCCCGCATTACAGCAAAAATGTGCTCGTGGAGGTCAGCGACGAGGTGGCCGAAGCGCTCTTGCTGATGCAGCGGGAAGAAAACAACCGCAGGCGAAAAACATACTACCACAAAGCCTACTATTCCCTCGACTGCGAGGACGGCATTGAAACGGCGGCTATCGGCTGGGCGCAGCCATCTCCGGAGGATTATATGATCGAGCTGGAGGAACAGGCTGCACAGGAAGATGTGATCCGGCAGCTCTATGAGTGGCTGGATGATTTGACACCCGTTCAACGCCGCCGCATCTATGCCCGCTATATGCTGGGCATGAAAATCAGCGACATCGCCGCGCTGGAGCAGATCACGCCGGGACAGGCCAGCGATTCCATTCGCGGCGGGATCAAGAAGCTGCGCCGTCGCTTTCTGCGTCAGAAGCGGAACGGAAAGCTATGAAACGGATCAATCTGAAAAAGTATTACTATCCGTTCTACGAGGCAGACACGTTTATTGAGCTGCTGGACGAGGTTGCAGATGCCATCGAGGAAGAACACCGCATAGAACATAATTCCGAGCGCCGCTTACAGGGACATACCTATTCTTTCGATTGTTCGCCGGGGCTGGAATATCACTTTCTCGAACAAGCGCCCTCCGCCGAGGACGCTTTTCTGGCAGAAGAACTCCGGCACGAGCAGGAAGTACAGAATAATCTCATGTCGCGGCGGCTGCAAGAAGCGCTTGCGACCTTGACACCGAAGCAGGCCCGCTGTATCAAAGCCCGGTTTGTAGACGGCCTGAAATTCTGTGAGATTGCCGAGACCGAGGGTATCAGCACGACTTTAGCTACCTCGACAACCTACCAAGCGATTACCAAGCTACGCAAGTATTTTATCAAACACGGCTGGATGGAGCCGACACAGGAGGTCACGATATGCACGAAACCAACGCCGCCAAAGCGGAACAGAAAAAAGCCAAGCAGGAACAGGTCTTGAAGAAAATCCGCCAGTTGGAGAACCGACAAAAGATTTTATTGAATCGCCAGAGCGACATGGAGCGCCGCACCAGAACCCGCCGCCTGATCGAGCATGGCGCAATTCTGGAGAGCGTCTTTCCCGCCCTTGTTACGCTGCCGGGTGAAGAAGTCAGAGCGTTTCTTCTGTCACTTTCCCGCTTACCGGGAGTGCCGGAGCTGCCAAAATCTGCGGCTGAAAACGGAGAAACGGAGTAACTGCGGGGATTCCAAGGGCGCACTTATGCACCGCTGCCGGTGCTGTGCGTGATTGCGGTCAAAGACCGCGATGGGGCGCTACACTCCCCAACCCCCTTGTGTGCTGCACAGAACGAAACACCCGCAAGCGACTGTTCCGTTCCATGCAGCCAGAGAAAACCCGACGAAAGGAGGTTATCATTTATCGCCATTTTTCATTGCACTCTCAAAATGGTACAGCGCAGCAAGGGCAAATCCGCTGTCGGTGCTGCCGCATACCGCAGCGGCACGAAGCTCATAAACGAGTGGGACGGCATGACCCACGACTACACCCGTAAAGGCGGCGTTGTTCACTCTGAGATCATGCTGCCAGCCCACGCCCCGCCAGAGTTTCAAGAGCGCTCTATGCTCTGGAACAGCGTGGAGCAGATTGAAAAATCCAAGGACAGCCAGCTTGCCCGCGAGGTGGAAGTGGCTTTGCCTGTGGAGCTGAGCCGGGAGCAGCAGTTATCTCTCGTCCGCGCTTATGTGAAAGACAATTTTGTGGACAAAGGGATGTGTGCCGACTTTGCCATCCATGACCGTAATACTGGCAATCCTCACGCCCACATTCTGTTGACTGTCCGCCCATTAAAAGAAAACGGACAATGGGGCGCGAAGTGCCGCAAGGTCTATGATCTGGACGAGCGCGGCCAGCGTATCCCGGACGGCAAGGGCGGCTGGAAAAATCATCGGGAGGATACGACCGACTGGAACAGCCGGGAGCAGGCCGAAAACTGGCGCAGCGCGTGGGCGGCCTATACCAATCAGGCGTTGGAAGCTGCCGGGAGGCCGGAGCGGATCGACCACCGCAGCTATCAGCGGCAAGGCGTTGAAAAAATCCCCTCGGTGCATTTGGGCGTTGCCGCCACACAGATGGAAAAGCGCGGCATCCCCACCCGCAAGGGCGATTTGAACCGCCAGATCGACGCCGACAATAAACTGCTCAAAGAGATCAAAGCCCGCATTACCCGGCTGTACCGCTGGTCGAAGGACGAAGCCGCCAAGCCACAAGGCAGCCAGCCCACTATATCGAAACTTTGGGAGGCACAGCAAACAATGGGCGGCAAGCCGACCTCCCGTTATGGCACGATCAAGAAGCTGCGGGAACAGGCGGCGCTGTTCAGCTTGCTTACCTCCAACGGCATCACCACCATGCAGCAGCTCTATGAAAAGGTGGACAGCATGAACAGCAGCTATTACGATCTGCGCGGCAAAATCGTATCTGCCGAGCGTCGCATTGCGGTGCTGGAAGAACGGCTGTCTATGTTCCAGCAGTACGAAAAATACAAGGCCATCCACCGCCAGTATGCCAAGATGAAGCCCGCCAAGCAGGAGCAGTTTGAACAGCGTTACCATGCCGAACTTGCCCTGTATGATGCCGCCGTTCGGTATCTGGAAAATCTGAAATCCGAGGGCGAAGCCATCACGCCGAAAAAGTGGCGAAGCGAGGCGGATGTTTTGGCCGCACAGAAGAATTTGCAGTATCAGGAGTTACGCGCCATGCGGGAGGAGATCAAGGCCGTGGAGAAGCTGCGAAAAACAGCGGCGCAGCTTGAAAAGGACGCCCAGCCAAAGGAGAAGAAGCGAAATGACCCCGAACGCTGAGCAGAGAAAAGCCGCCGTACAGAATCACTTCCATACGGCGGCAGGCGTTATTTCCCGAACAGGTCGCTGTGCGTCCCGGTGCGGGACAGGGTCAGCACCAGCACCTCATCCTCGATGCGGTAGATCAGCAGCCAATCCGGGAGGACGTGACACTCACGGTGTCCGACCCAATTACCGGTCAGCGCGTGATCCTTGTACTTTTCGGGGAGCGCTTCACCCATTGCAAGGGCGGCGATCACTTCCTCCAGCAGCTCGATTTTCAAACCACGCTTCATAGCCAGTTTGAAATCCTTTTTGAACTGTGTGGTGGGCTTGACGGTGTATTTTGTTTTTCTCATGCTTTCAGGTCTGCAAAGAGTTCATCCAGATCGTTGTACCCTTTCACGGACGGATCTTTTGCAATCCTTTCTGCCTCCAACATGGCGGCAATCGTTTCCTTGTTGGGCTGATTGAGAGAAATGTCGAACGGGATACGGCCCTCGCGGAGCGACTGGCGAACAAAGACATTGAATGCCGTGGTCAGGTTCATGCCAAGTTCTCCAAAGAGCGCGTCGGCCTGTGCTTTCAAATCCGAATCCATGCGGATGCTGATATTCGTGGTGGAGCCAGCCATAAAACCATCTCCTTTCCTGCTGGTGAGTATAGTATATGCTGTTTGCACGAAGAAATCAATGCTTTGCACGAATAATTCACGCTAATTTCATTTTTGGAGGTCAATCAAGTGTCGCAGATTCCCATTATCCCCATCATGGACTACCGGCAGTATCGCAGGATGCGGCGGCTGGTACATTCCTGCTGCAACTACGATTCCGGGAACTGCCTTGCGCTGGACGATGGTGAAGAATGTGTCTGCGTCCAGAGTATTTCCTATTCGCTTTTATGCCGCTGGTTTCGGGCGGCAGTATTGCCGCAGGACAAGGAGCTGGAAGCCGCCCTGTTTTACCGACTGGACAGGAAACGGTGCTGCGTGTGCGGCGCAAGGTTTCTGCCCGGCTCCAACCGTGCCAAATACTGCCCGAACTGCGCCGCTGCCATGAAGCGCAAACGCGCCGCAGCGCGCAAGCGGAAACAGCGGCAGAGATGTCACGCTTTAGACGCTGAAAAAGCCTTGTAAATCAAGGACTTTCGGAGCGGCGTCAATGGGTGCGTGATACATTTCCCATCCAAGCCAGAAAAACCGCTCTGAAAGGCGGACAGAAGCCTAGCGTCAGCTGGCAAGGACACACATGCCCGCTGGACACTCTGACACGCCGTTCGCTGCGTTATCGTCCTTGACTTGCGCCAGCAAGCCGTCGTCCTCTGCCTTGCCAACAGCGCGCCAGAGCGCCCGGCGGGTCTGCGAGTTTTCCCGGAGCATAAACGGCAGATGACGAGGCAGCCGAAGCAGACGGGCTGTCGCCCGTCAATGAGAATAACGAAGTCAGCTGTTGTTTAGGCCCGGGAAAACCATGTGTGCCCTTGCCAGCTGACGCTAAAACCCAAAGGAGAACCCTATGTCAGAAAATCGCAAGTATTATTACATGAAGCTCAAAGAGAACTTTTTCACGGACGCTAAAATGGTCATTCTGGAAAGTATGCAGGATGGATTGCTCTATTCCAACCTGCTGCTGAAGATGTACCTCATGTCGCTCAAATACAATGGCGTTCTCATGCTTAACGACCATTTACCCCACACGCCGCAGACCATCGCCACCTTTACCCGCCATCAGATCGGCACGGTGGAACGGGCGATCAAAGTCTTTCTGGAATTTGGCCTTGTGGAGATATTGACGAACGGCAGCTATTACATGGCCGACATTCAGCTTTTGATCGGTCAGTCCTCCACCGAGGGAGAGCGCAAGCGAAAGGAGCGGATGCGCTTGAAGCGGCAAAATCTTCTTCCATCCGGGCAAGTGGACAAATGTCCACCATATATCTCAGCGGACATTTGTCCACCAGAGATTAGAGATAAGAGATTAGATATTAGAGATAAAGAGAATAGAGAGTGTGACAGCGCACACACCTATGGACGCTATCAGAATGTGTTTCTCAGCGATGAGGAATTGACCGAGCTGCAAACGGAACTGCCCTCCCTATGGCAGACCTATGTTGACCGGCTCTCTGAGTACATGGCATCCACCGGCAAGCAGTATCAGAGCCACGCTGCCACCATTCGCCGCTGGGCAGCCGAGGACAGGAAGAAAGCCGCACCGCAGACCCGCAACCGGGATTACAGCGTTCGGGAGGGCGAAACTGTATGATAGAGATAACCGAGGAAATTCGCACGTGGATCGACCGCAATGCCGGAGCGACAGAGTTGGCCGCAGACGAGTATATTGACCCAGCCGACGGCCTGATCCATTGCAAAGCCTGCAAAGGTCAGCGGCAGACGGTTGTTCCCAACTTCGGCAAGCCGGGATATTTTATGCCCCGGTGCGTCTGCTCCTGTCAGGCCGAAGCAGAGCGCAAACGCAAAGAGGCCGCAGCGCAGCGTGAACGCATGGAGCGGATCAAGCGCCGCAAGGCACAGGGGCTTCAAGACCGCTATCTGTACGACTATACCTTTGCCAACGATAACGGGGAAAATCCGCTGATGGCGAAAGCCCATGCCTACGCGGAGCATTGGGAGGAAGCCTTTCACAACAACACCGGCCTGCTGCTGTTCGGGGATGTGGGAACCGGCAAGTCCTTTTTCG
>ERZ825670.4705-NODE-4705-length-10317-cov-6.641590_pt1 | contig 10317 bp, 8 predicted proteins | sample MGYA00519929_ERZ825670 | MGnify/ENA primary metagenome ERZ825670 (study PRJEB31778, sample SAMEA3449207) | human gut metagenome | biome: human gut; feature: human-associated habitat; material: faeces | place: United Kingdom | collected 2010/2012 ...
GGGGTCGTTGAGGTGGGACACATCCACCAGAATGTTTTCCTTTTCCATCTCGCGCACGGCGGCCTTGCCGAACTCGCTCATGCCGTGGTCCGTGGTGTGGCCCGAGCCGAGCTCGTTCTCGCCGTTCCAGGTCAGAGTGATGGCACGCACGCCCTGCTCGGCGAGCGTGTGGACGCGGGAAAGGTCGCCGGCGAGCGCGCTGCCGTTCTCAATGGTCAGGAACGCGGCGGTCTTGCCCGCCGCCCAGGCCTTCTCCATATCGTCGGCGTTGCGGCAGGGGGCGACGCGGTCGCCGAACTTCTCCATCTGGCGGTAGAAATTCGCGCGGTTCTTTTCAAAGTAGTCGATGGCGGCCTGCCCGCGCTCCTCGTCGGGGATGAACACGGCGTAGAACTGCGCCCAGTGGACATCCTTCGGCATATTGGACAGCGACAGCACGCGGCCGGGGTCGTCCAGCGTATCGGGATTGCCGGTGTGCGCGTATTTCCAGTATTCTGCCAGCGTGTCGCAATGCAGGTCAATCAATCCATAGCTGTTCATAAATCAAGCTTCCTTTCTTTGCTTGGGGTCAGAGGGGAAGCTCCTCGCAGAGAAGAACTTCCTTGCTGCGTTCAAATTCGCCGTAGCCGAGTCCGCGTTCCGCTGTTTCGATCTCGCCGACCTGATTGTCATAAGGGTCGGCGCGCCAGTGCTGCTTTGGAACGGTAAACGGCGCCTGAAACGCATTGTTTGCCACCATGCGGTAGGCGTCGAGATTGCCGAAGTAGAACCGGCGGCGTGTCTCGTTCCGGGCGCGCACGGCGGCGATGCCGTAGCTTGGGTCGGCGTAGAGCCAGCCGTAGGGCGCAATGTAGAAGCGCGCCCAGTCATGACCGCCGCAGAAGTCCGGCTCGGCGGTCAGACCGCTTTGCCATTGAGCGGGAATGCCCGCGCAGCGGCACAGCGTGACGAACAGCAGCGCAAATACGCCGCAGTCGCCCGTGTAGCTCCGTGCCGCGGCTTCGGCAATGTTTTCCAAAATGAAGTAGGCGGGCATAAAGGTATACTTCATATTCAGTGTGATGAAGTCGTAGAAAATACGCGCCCTCTCCAGCGGACTGTCCACGCCCTCCGTCAGCGCTTGGACCAGCGCGCGGAGATAGGGCGTAAAGATGATGTGCGGCGCCTCCTCGCCTGTGTCGAAGCAGGGCTGTGCCGCGTCCGGCTCGATGGCGGAAACATCGTGATAACGGGCCGTGTGGACATAGGAGTATTCGACCGAGAACTCGTGGTTCTCCGTCATCGTTTCCTCCCAGCACACGGTGCGCTGGAGCGCGTCCTCCGGTGCGGGACGCCCGTTCGGGGGATAGAGCGCCTCGATGCGGATGTCGCTTTGCTGCTCGCAGGCGGCGGGCAGCGGTAGGTGGACGCGCACAAACATACCGGGCGTGAAGACCTCGTCCTTCACGCGTACGCTCGCGCGAATGCGGATGCGGTTTGCGATCTTTCCGTTTTCGCGCATCCGCCGGTGGACACGGTCAAGACGGCCCTCGCCCTCCTCCGCCGTCACGCTTTCCACGCCGTACAGCTTCACGCCCGCACGCGCGGCGAAAGCGGGCTCGGCCTTGCACATGGCGGAAAAGAAGCGGTTAAAAAAACGCATCTCGCCGCCGATGTACAGCCAGCCGATCTTGCCCGCGTCCACGCGCTCGTCGAATTCCTCCTCGGTAAAGTCGGGAATGTGCGCGCGTACCTTGGCGAGCGCGTCGGCGCGCGTGAGCGGGTAGTCCGCGGGGATGCGCCGCATGATCTCACGCTCTGCCGTCAGGCAGGCGCGCAGCGCATCGGGAATGTTATCCTGCGCGAGGCGGCGGTCGATGAGCCGTATGGCTCCCTCAAAGTCGCCCCATGCCTTGCGCCTTGCAATGTCGTCCGGCAGGCCGACATTCAGAAAGCGCAGATTATCGTTGCTGTTCATGGACAGACCTCCCGTTGATCTGGGGGAAGAGGGGGACCTGCCTGCTGCGGGCAGGTCCTCTCTTTTCTGTGGAAGAGGCAGGGAGCTCATGCCATCAGGTTGAGCAGCCAGCCCATGCCGAGACCGAAAAAGTTACCGATCGCCTAGCCGAAGATGCCCATCAGAACGCCGATACCGGCATAGTTGGGATTGTAGGCGACGGCGATGATCGGCGCAGAGGCCGGACCGCCGATGTTGGCGACCGACGCTGTGGAGACCATGCACAGATCCCAATGGAACAGCTTGGAGAGAATGTACATACCGACAACATGGAGAACGAGGATGAACACACCGTAGACGACCCACATCGGAGCCTCGATCAGAGCGTTCAGAGGCGCCTGCGTGGCAAGCAGAGCAACAACGGCATAGAGAAGAACGCTGGAAAGCTCATTCGCGGCGGGCAGCTTGCCGAGCGGAGTCATGGCGCAGACGAGACCGAGGACCGTGACGAACAGAGTCGTGCAGGTACCCTTATCAAACATCTTGAGTCCCATACCGGCGAAACCAGCGCCCATCTTCGCGCCGACCCACTGAGAGAGCGCGGAAACAATGAGAGCAAGGCCGATCATCCAGACCCAGTCGCCCGAGGTCGCCTTAGCCTTCTTCTCCTTCTCGACCTCTTCGTTGGCGACATCGGCGATTGCGGAGAGCTTGGAGGTGTCCGCCTTAACGGACTTGTCCCACTTGGAGGAGTAGCGGACCATGAAGATCAGAAGGGCGATCCACACAGAGTAGCAGACGGTATCAAGCGTGAGCGCGCAGGCATACGCGCCGGGGTCGACGGGAAGCGCGTCCTGCATGGCGGCCATGTTGGCAGAGCCGCCGACCCAGGAGGCGTACAGAGCGGCCGTTGCGCCCCAGATGGTCTCACCGCCGCCGAGGCTGCTCTTGAAAATGGGGAAGCCGATGATGAAGCCGATCGCGAGCGTGACGGAGCAGCCGAGGAAGATGGCGATCATGCGGCCGGAGAGCTTGGCAAGCTTGCGGAAGTCGCAGCGCAGCAGCATGACGAAGATCATTGCATACAGCAGATTGTTCTTCAGACTGCCGTAGGCTGACGAGACCGCGTCGGAATTGAACAGGCCCATCGTGCAGAACACCATGTTGAGCAGATAGATCCAAACGAGCGGGGGCATATAGTTGAAGATCTTCCACTTGGCGTATTTTTCGAGCGCCAGCAGGCCGCCGGCTACAAACATCAGAAACGCGATGAAGGTAAAGCCGTTTTGAATAGCAGGTAACATACTTTTTCTCTCCTCTAAAAAATATATTTTTTAAACGGGTGGTACCGACCCGTTTAAAAACAAAAAAGCCCAACAAAACCAGACCCCCAAAGGCGGCCCAATTCTGCTGGGTTTCAGCTGTGACGCCATCGCGGCGGGCGGTGGCAGACAGTCGTGAAGCAGCTATGCGGTTTTTCTCATTCGTTTCCGGTCATCAGCCGCCAGCGCTTGAGTGCGTCACGGTAGGCGACCAACACAGCCTTGCGCGAGGAGCCGCCGTAGCGGCGGTTCAGCGCGTCCTCCAGCCAGTTGTCCACCTCTGGGAACGTCTGGCCGAGGAACAGCCTGCGCAGGAAGTCCTGCGTTGTGGCGATCGTGTGCGTGCAGCTGAAGTCCAGAATTTCAAAGGTCGTTTCCTCGACCTCGAACGCCATATAAAAGGTGCCGTACATCTTCGTGATGGCATTGTCGGCATTGGTGCGCGACTCACCGATGACAAAGACGGAATGCAAATTATCCAATCAAATTGCCTCCCGATAGGGGGAACTGCACAAATTTCCTGCGATTGATTTCCTCTTTTTGCATATTATACCAGCTTTCCCGCCTTCTGTCAACACCGAACGCACTGCGGGATGTGTAACCTGCCCTTGTCCCATGCTTCATTGTGTGCTGACTACCTTACCGATATGCATCCGGTCTTAGAGGTCTTTGTTGATTGCACCGCAAAGGGGACAGATTACAGCTTCTGTGTTCATTGGATGCTCATCTCCGCCCTAAGGATTTGATAAACTGAAAAGAGGTTGGTATCAAAATATGATACCAACCTAATAAAAAGTTTCAAATTATTTAGGAAAGACGAGCAATAAAAAGTAACCGAGAGCGTAAAGCCCGCCATAAAGCAGGCCAAATCAGCCGAGAATTTAGTTCAAGTCCTGCCTAACGCTCTGAAATGCCCTTGTATATCTATAAAACACGCTTTGAAAAAACAGGGCATAAAAACGCTGAAACCCCTGATTTCTCAGGGGTTTCAGGTGAGTGTATCTATTTTGGTCACTCAAGATGGTTGCGGGAGGAGGACTTGAACCTCCGACCTCCGGGTTATGAGTTCAAAACAGGGTGTTTTCTATCGTTTTGTGATGTGCCGGAAAGTACTGATATTACTGACTTTTTCAAAATCTTCGTTTTGTATCGTCGAGTAAAATAGTTGAACTTTTTGTAATGGAGTTGAATTTTTGTTGAACTCAGGCGGGTTAAGACTGTTGTTCAATTTCATGAAAATGAATGAAATTTACCATCGGAAGGACGACATTTCCAACGGCAAACATTTGAGAAGATATGCTACAAATAATTCCTCTTGCCGTAGAGTATAAAGCTGCGCAACCATTTACTCTTAGCATATTTTCAAAAGTATTCTCGTCCATATCTATCGGAGCTTCAAAGAACCCTCTAATAACCATTTTGAAGTTATACTTTCTATCTTCTATCTCGCTAGAAATCGTAATTATTAAATCTAAAACACCTATACGATTGTTCTCATCTTCTATCGAAGACACCTGCTTGATGCTGTAAGAAACATCTATTTCCTTTTTGCCGGACTTTCTCTCATCATAAAACAGAAAACTATTTGTAGCTTGTAACTCTACTACTGTCGTCGATAATAATTGAAATTGCGAACTAACTTTTTCAATATTCATTTTAGGCTGCCTCTAATGTTGCGTCCAAGTTTTTTCCCGCGGGTGGATCTACTTTTCCACGCTGCTTCTTCGAGTCATACTGACTCGTCACCGGAATTACTTCCTCCATTTCAGTTGACCTAAATGTCACATCCATTCTCAAATGTAATTGATCAAGAATTTCTACAAGCTTCTCAATCGTGTAATTATATTCGCCGTTTTCCCATTGACAAACCATCGGCTGAGAAACTCCAAATCGCTGTGCAAACTGTGCCTGCGTTTCTTTTAGCTCTTTTCTACAAGAACAGATTCTATTTGCAATTTGAACCAAAATTCTATTTGTCTCTTTTTCAGCCTGTGTTAACTCTGGAAATAAGGTTGCCGACGGTGCAATTTTATCAAGTTTTTCCCTTATGCTCATCATTTTTCCTCCTCAATCTTTAACAGAATTTGCTTCATTCGTTCTATTGCAATAGGTATATACCGCTTATAATCACCACTACTTAGTTCTTTGAATGCCGTTAAAAGCACAAAGATGTCAGCCTCTCCATCTTCGATAATGGTGAAAAAAAGAATTCGCGGATTCCCCCGAAACTCCCTCCGAGTGATGGAGTATATATTATTCTCAACGCCACCAAGTTTTTCAAATGCTTGAGAATGATCTTTAAGAACAGTTAACCCCGTAGTATCAAGGTAGCCAAGTTGTCGACTGAGCCAATTTGCATAGCTCTTCTCATCGTTTGGATTTTTCTGATACAACTTAGCCCTTTCGCGGCTAAATAAGTCACAAGCATATATATTATTATATTCCTCTGCCTTGATTATATCCATCTGTCCCTCGCTCGTTCAGTTATAATATAACTTATATATTATAATTTCAAGTCTGTCTTACAAATTTAAATGTTTTTTCAAAGACATTATAAAACGATTGGACATAATACGCAAATATTTATTGCTTCGGTGCACAAATTATTGCAACAAGGCAAGATTTTATTATATTCAAAATCGACGCAGCGGCCGCCTGATTTGAACGGTCACACCGCTCTCATTTCAAATGAGACTCTTAATGCGCCCGCAAGGCCCGGATTTCAAATCCGACCTATTACCGCCAACTTTGGCGACATCTCACAATATACGCAGCAAGAGCGGAGGGCGATCCCCCGCTCTTCTATTATGCAGGCGTCGATGTGTTTACGACATCGGTGGGTGGCGACGGAGAGAGGCCGTCACTTCTTATTACCTCGATCACACGAAATCACGGACACAATCCATGGGGCAGCGCACGAGTCGGCGCCATCGCCCATTTAGGCGGCATTTACTATGCCGCGCATTATGTCTGCCCCGGCATCGGGCGCATGGCAGTCAACGATGAGCTATCGGCGCTCCATAACCACACCAACTTCGGCAAGGATACCCGGCGCGCGTTCCTCTTTGCCGGCCCAAGCTATGGGTGCATTCTTGAGGAGCTGAAGGCGCGCGGGAAAAAGAGCGAGGGAAAGCTGATCCGTTACAGCGAGGCCTACCGCGAGCTGCACTACCCGATCCATCTGCTCTCCTGCGACGAGACCGGCGCACGCCAGCTTCAGATCATGGCCGTGCCGGACTACCGTGAAAAGCTGGCGCGGCTCATGCTTCGCTCCGCCTATCAGCCTCCGCCGGAGGACGCCCCCGCATGGGACGCCCTCTACAACGGTCATCCCTTTGTGATCGGCGCGGATATGGAGCTGCGACGGATCGACGCCGCGATCAGAATGGCGAGAGAGCGGAATTGTCTTCCCATTGCCCTTGCCGCGCTGGACGCGCAGGGCAGCGCAGTGCTGCTGGCACGCTATGCCGATCCCGGCTATGCCACCGTCTATAAGGTCACGGACGGCGTGCTGACAAAGCTATTCGGTCACGCACCGGCTCTCTATGAGCCGCCCTGCACACAATTCCTCACGAAGAAGGGAGATGTCGTCAATGCCCCGCTTATCAAAGCTCTTGGAAAAGATAGAGGACCTCGCTGCAAATAGATGGGGCAGCTGGTACGAGCGCAACAAAGCGCGTGTGCCGCTGTACGCCGTGCTCGGCGGCCTCGGCTGGTACTTCTATGGGATGCTGCTCAACTCCCTGCGGCTCGGAAAGGAATCCGTATTTCACATGACCGGCGAGAAGGTGGAGAGCATCTGGGTGCTCAACCCCTTCAAGAATTTCTTTGTGGTGCTTACCCCCTTCGGCCTCGGCACGACGGCTGTGATCGTCCTTTTGATCTGCCTGCTCACAAGGAAGGGCTACAAATGGTTTTCCGGCTATCATTTTACCCGTGATCCGCGCGGCTTTGACATTCTCCCGGAGGGGACTCATGGCACCTCCGGCTTTGCGACGAAAAGAGAGCTCAGCGAGCATTTGGAGCTCGGCGGCGTCGGGGAGGTTACGGGTATGCTCCTCGGCCGCATCAAGAGGCATCCCGATGACCCCGACAGGTATTCCTCCTATGTCGCTCACCGCATGAAGCCGGGTGAGAACAACAATATCCTCTGTATCGGCGCTCCGGGCTCTTATAAGTCCAGGGGCTTTATCATTCCCTTTCTCATGGGCTGCGCACAGCGAAGCAGCAGCGGCGCTCCGGAGTCCGTGATCGTGACTGATCCGAAGGCCGAGCTTTTTGAAATGATGGCGCCGTACTTTCGGAAAAAGGGCTTTTATGTCAAGGCGGTCAATTTCCTCGATATGGCGCACTCGGACGGCTGGAACTGCCTTGCTGGGCTGGATACCAACCCCGACCTTGTGACCACTGTGGCAAACACCATCATTCAAAATACCTCCGGTCCCAAGGAAGCCGATGACTTCTGGAGCCGCGCGGAATTGAATCTTCTCATGGCGCTCATCCACTATGTCTGCAATAAGAAGGATGAGCGCGGAAACCTGCTTCCCTTGGAGCAGCGCAGCCTTGGTGATGTTTATAAGATCCTCGCCTATAAGAGCGTCAACGAGATCAACCGCACGCTGGCGGAGCTTCCGCCGGAGCATCCGGCTAAGGGCCCCCACGGGCTTTTCCTAAAGGCGAGAGAAAACCTTTGGGGCAACATCATCATCGGTCTCGGCAACCGCCTCGCGGTGTTCCAAAATCCGCTGGTGGATAAGATCACCCGCAACCATGATGTGGACCTGCTGCTCCCGGGGCAAAAGCCCTGCGCCTACTTCGTCATCATCTCCGCACAGGACAGTGCTTACCGCTTTTTAAGCTCTCTCTTTTTCTCTCTGACCTTCCCCCGGCTCTCCAACTACGCCCGATTCCACGGCGGACGCCTTCCCGTGCTGACAAGCTTCTGCTTGGAGGAATACCTCAACATCGGCTATATGGAGGGCATCTCCGATGTCTTCAACTCCATCCGCGGCTTCAATATGTCCGTGCAGGTGGCGGTGCAGTCACTCTCCCAATGGCAGGAAAAGTATCCGGGGAAGGAGTGGGAAAATCAACTCGGCTCCTTTGATATGACGCTCTATATGGGCTGCAACGATATGACCAGCGCCGAATACTTCGCTAAAAAGTGCGGCAAGGTCACGATTTCTGTTACCAACAACCAGTACCCGCTCGCTCCGCTGTTCTCTCCGATTTATAATACCACCCGTCCCTATTCGCAAACGCGCAGCAACATCCAGCGAGATCTCATTCAGCCGGACGAATTTGCGCGCTTGGATAAGCACAAGTGCATCGTGATGTTCAACCATTATAAGCCCGCACAGCTCTATAAAATCGCGTTGGAGGAGCTGCCTGCGTATGGGGAGCTGAGCAAGTGCAGCGTCTTTGACTATGTACCGGAATGGAAAAGGCGTGAAGAGGAAAACGAAAAGCATGCGCCGAAAAAAAGCGCACCCACGCAGCGGGAATATCCGCCTGCCTCTGCACAGCGGAAAGGGGGACACCTCCCGACGCAGGAGGCTGCGCTTGGAGAGGAGCGGCCCCACTCATACGCCCCGGCCTCCTGCGCGTCGCAGATGCCGGCGTATGGAGAGCATGGCGCTGTGCGGCAGCACAAATCACCGCCCATGCCGCGGCAGACGTCCGGAGCGTCGTGCATCTATGACTTCCCGGATATGAAAGAGACCGCGCCGGACGACATCGGGCTTGTAGAGATGTCTCGGTCTGAGATCGCCGGGGAAGACGCTCCGGAGCTTGAGGAGCTGGACGACGATCCCAGCCGGATACCGCCCGGTCGGGGAACCTGACGAAGGAATGAGAGACTGGGACAAGGAAAAAGGAGACCGTCCGGCCTCCTGGTGAGGCATGAGACGGGACCCATCACGGCTCCTGCCTCTCTTTATATTCATATCCTTAGAGAAAAATAGGAGGAATCCACGATGAGGGCAGCGAAAATGACAGAGCGGCCATCCTTTCAGCTGATGGTCCAGACCGATGTGCAGAGCATCTACCACATGCAGATGCCACGCTGGCTTTTTTCCGATCCCCGCTACTGCGAGATGAGCTTGGACGCCAAGGTGACCTACACCTTCCTCTTGAACCGCTTCCAGCTCTCTCGCAGGAACGGATGGGTCAACGAGCGCGGTGAGGTCTTTGTGATCTTTCCCCGCAAGGCTCTTGCCAAGGAGCTGCGGATCTGTGAGCAGCGCGTGACGGCGGCATTCAAAAAGCTCGTGGAGCTGGAGCTTGTGTGGGAAAAGCGCTGCGGCCGCGGCGACGCCAATCAGATCTATCTTGCCTATGTGACGCCGCAGGACGATCCCGCCTACACCAGCGCGCCCTTTACCGCGCCGGAGGAGGACCGCGGTTCAAGAACCGCCGATTCTGCGCCTCTTGAGGGCGTAGGGGATCGTGCGTCCGCGCAAGAACCGCAGGATCTGCGTCCCAAGAGCCGCGAAATGTGCGATTGCAGAACCGCAGAGATTGAGACTGCAGAACCGCAGAATAGGACGCCAAGTAAGAAAGAAAAAAGAGAAATAGATCGTAGTCAGATCAAAGTCAGTCTGTCTTGTCCCGCGCACGCGCGCGACGGACTGACGGACGAGGAAAGAGAAGAGGACTTTCTGGATATTTTGGACGAGTGCGAGCTTTCCTATTTCCCACCGGAAACAGCGCTGGTATTTGAAAACGCCATTGAGCGCCTTTATTACGCGGACAGCTACCGCATCGGGAACGCCACGCTGCCGCAGAGCCGCGTGCGGACAAAGCTGCGGCGGCTGAACGGCATGATCCTGCGGGAAGTGGAGCATAAGCTGCGCGAAAATCGAGAAGAAAACGTGAAGAACAGCACGGCCTACATCATGGCTGTGCTGTTCAACTGTATTGCCGAGGGTGAGAGCGACCTGCTGATCGACCCGTATCTCAATTCGCTCTCCTCTACGGCGTGAAGGAGGAGACACCTAACCGGCGACGACGCCGGCCTGCGCGCAGTAGGAGACGAAGCCGGCAGACCAGCGGGTCGCC
>ERZ825670.4706-NODE-4706-length-10317-cov-4.778308_pt1 | contig 10317 bp, 9 predicted proteins | sample MGYA00519929_ERZ825670 | MGnify/ENA primary metagenome ERZ825670 (study PRJEB31778, sample SAMEA3449207) | human gut metagenome | biome: human gut; feature: human-associated habitat; material: faeces | place: United Kingdom | collected 2010/2012 ...
CCGAAACGCCGGACAGCCCGCAGCCCAAGACGGACAGCCACTTATGCCCTCCGGCATATGCCAGCAGCCTGCCCAGCACCGGCGGCTGCTTTGTTTTTTTCTGTTTGCTCATATTCCGTGTTCCTTTCTTAAAATATATACCCCTGCCCGGAGAAGTCGCGATTTTCTTTTGCGCATAGAAGGGAGTTCATACAGCCATATATGGAATCTCCAGCGAAATACCTGCGGCACTTCGCTGGAAAAGCACTTAAAACAGCAGCTATGGCTGATTTTTTGACTTGCCTGTCATCCTACCCATTCTATCACCGCAAAATATCCTTTGCAACGCAAATGGTTCATCGGAGTGCCGCCTGCGCGAAGCAATCTCTGACCGCTTCACGAATGGCATCGCTGGTAAATGTTGCAGATCAAACGGCATCCACATCCCAGGTCTGCGCCTCCACGATTTGGGAAGGGATCTCATCTATTGCGCGGTCTGAGATATTTACTGTTTCGCTGTGAGATAGGACATGTACAGACAATATGCTGCTCCCGTCAAACTCTACCTCTACGGTAACCGGACCGGAATAACCTTCAGCGGAAGCCGTATAAACGCCCGCCGTGTAGATGTCTCCTGATTTGCCGCATCCGGCGCACAGCAGCAGCGCACCCACCAGCACGGAGAACAGCACTGATTGCACCCTTTTTTTCATGTGTTCGAACCTCCTGTTTTTTTGTTCTGCTCCGTTATCCTGAAGGGGAGGCATACCGGAACGTTTAATACCGGATGTGTAATGACCTCCGCTTCTACATCAAAGATTTCCCGCAACGCCTGCTGGGTAATAACCTCTTGCGGCGTACCTGCGCTGTGCAGCATCCCGTCTTTGATCGCCACCAAATAGTCGGAAAACATGATGGCATGATTTAAATCATGAAGAACCATTACGATGGTAACCCCATTTTCCCGGTTGAGGCGGCGCAGAAGGTACAATATATCCAGTTGGTGCGAGATGTCCAAATAGGTCGTGGGTTCATCCAGAAACAGCAATCCGGTTTTCTGCGCCAACGCCATGGCGATCCATGCCCGCTGTTGTTGACCTCCCGAAAGCCTCTCCATTTCTCTATGTTCAAGGGAACTCATGCCTGTACTGGCAAGAGCCCACTGAATGATCTCCCGATCCTTTTCGCCGAGACCGCTTAGTGCCGACCTGTAAGGAAAACGCCCGTATTCCACAAGGTCGCCGACTGTGATGCCGGCAGGGGCTTGCGCTCCCTGTGGCAGCAGCGCAAGTCTCTGGGCAACACGCTTTGTCGGCATTTCGTGGATCGCTTCGCCATCAAGGTATACTGCGCCGGAATCCGGGGAAATGATCCGGCACAGTGTCTTCAGTATGGTGGATTTCCCAGAGCCGTTGGAGCCTATCAAGGTGGTTATGCTGCCTTCAGGGATTTTTAAGTCAAGCCCCCTGAAGACGGCCTCCCCGTTATATCCGGCAGACAAACCCTTTGCCTGCATACGTGAAAGCATAGACGTCCTCCCTTAAAAATACCTGCGGAGCAGGAACAGAAAATACGGAGCCGAAAGCACGGAGATCACGATACCAACCGGGATCTCCCTCGGCTGAAAGGCAGACCGTCCCAGCGTGTCTGCCAAAAGCAACAACAGTGCCCCCAGCAGCATGGAGGCAGGCATGAGGGCGTGGTGTCTGCCACCGATTAACCTTCGTGCCATATGCGGCGCTACCAGTCCCACAAAACCGATCCCTCCGCTGACGGCAACGCAGGCAGAGGTAAGAGCCACCGATGCAATCAGGAGCAGTCTTATCTCCCTCTCTACGGCTATCCCCAGAGAAATGGCAGTATTCTCTCCTAAAATGAGAATATCAAGTATGTTCGACTTTGTAAGAAGAAAAGGAACCAATATGAGCATATATGGCAACAGGGCAAGAACCTGATGCCAGCTCGTTCCCCAAATATTTCCTGCCAGCCATCTTGCCACGAGCTGATAGCTGCTGTTGTCCATGTTCGCGGCCATGATCAGCATAAAAGAAGAAAATAGGGACGCAAGACCGATGCCGCCCAACAGAAAATATATTGGGAGGAGTTTTCCGTTCCTCTTTGCAAAAAGATACAGCAGTCCCGTTGTGCAAAGCCCGCCCGCTATGGCAAATATCGGCTGGTATGCCATGGTACGTATATGCAGTGCAGGGAAAAATGTCAGGAACAGCATAACGGCAAATCCCGCCCCTGCGTTTATGCCCAATATCCCCGGATCGGCCAGCGGATTACCCGTGACAGTCTGCATAACGCATCCGGCAAGTGCCAGACCCATCCCACATAGAACGGCGAGGACGATTCTCGGAATGCGAAACTGCGCTACGACTACGGAGGTTCCCTCCATATGCGGTTGGAATATGCTGTGAACCGCAGTCGAGAAGGGAATTCTTGCGTAACCACTGTTAACGGATAAGATAGCCGCAGCCACAATCAGGATAAGAAGACCGTTGAGGATAAGGAGCTGTCTGGTTTTCTTTTTCATAAGACCATGCCCTCCTTCCTGAAAGTAAGCGCAAAAAAGACGGGCACGCCGAGGATGGATACCAGTGCGCCGACAGGCGTATCAAAAGGGGCGTTTATCATGCGCGCCGCAATATCCGACAGCACCAGCACAACGCCGCCCATGAGCGCAGACACGGGAACCAGCCTGCGATAATCACCGCCCACAAGAAGTCGGGATATATGCGGCACGATAAGACCGATAAATGCGATGCCTCCCACGAGCGATACACTGGCTCCCGCAAGCAGCAACACCACAAGCATACCGAAAAGCCTGACCGTGCGGACATTTACACCCAAGCTGGCGGCGCTATCTTCTCCCAGTGCCAGAGCTGATAGCTGGCTCGATAAAAGCAAACCAAGCGCACCGGCTGAGAGAATCACCGGGGATAGCATTTTCAAGCTTTGCCATGTCACACCGGACAAACTGCCCGCGCTCCAGAAAGAAAGGGATTTCACGATTCCAAACGCCAGAGAAACCGCCTGACTCAACGCGGTAAGCAGGGCTGATACAGCAGCGCCTGCCAGAATGAACCGGAAAGATTCGGATCTATGTTTGCCGGCGCCGAAACCATAGACCATGAATACCGCAAGAGCGGCTCCGGCAAAGGCGGCGCATGTTTTCACGATGTCTGATGCGGCGGGAAACAGAATTGCGGACAGCGCGACAAAGAAACCAGCTCCCGCATTGATCCCCAGAAGGCCGGCGTCCGACAGGGGGTTTCTGGTAATTCCCTGCATCACAGCGCCGGAGAGAGCGAAGGCCATTCCTGTCAGCCCGGCAGCCAGCGCCCTGGGCATACGCATTTCCAACATAATCATTCCAACATCAGAAGCCTTGGCGGGGTATATAACCGTTTCCGCAAAGACCTTGAAGCTACCGCCAGCAATGCCGGTGCAGACGGAGAGAACCATTGAGAACCCAAGCAGCAGCACCAATGCAACAAGAATAATCAGAAAAGCCGGCGCGGAGCGTTTGTATCTCCCTTGTCTCTGCGATATTCCCGCAACCGCGCCTGTTCCCTTACTCAATGTTCCCATGGTTCAGAATCGCGTTCGCGAGCTTTTCCAAATAGAGTTCCTTTCCCATCGCCGTAAAAGCCATATTATACTGATCTTCGTTGATACCAAAGTAAACGTTGCCGGCTTTGACCGCTTTCATATTCTTCCACACGGCAAGGGCCCCCGTGTCTCCAGCTCTGCCGTCGTCGCTAAAGAAGAAGATGTGATCTGCATCGATTAGGGAAAAGTATTCCGCATCGACCACTTCACCCCAGACATTCTCCGGTACGCCGGCTGATGGTGTGAGTTTCAGCTCATCGTAGACAAGCTCACCCGGCCCGCCGCTGCGATAGATGTAATAGGAACCAAAATGAACGGAATTGGCCTCCAATACAGCAAAGGTTTCGTCCCCAATCATATCCCTGATTCTTGCCGCGAGCTCCGCAGCTTTGGCATCGTAGTCGGCAAGCCATTTTTCTACGGCTGCTTCTTTATCAAACCAATGCCCCAGTTGCTTAAATCTTCCGCGCCAGTTAACATAGCTTATGTCATCGTCGATCATGACCGTGGGAGCAATAGCTGCGAGTTGTTCATAAACCTTCTCATGGCGAATATTCATAATGATCAGATCAGGCTTTAACTCCGCGATCTTTTCGAGGTTCAGGTCTCCGGTAGAAGAAGACCCGGAGTAATTGCCGACAACCTCAATACCTCTTTCGGCAAAAAGCGTTGTCAGATGTTTGGGGACAGACACCCCATCGAACATGCTGGTATTAGCCGAGGCGATAACCTTCATATCCAGAATAAGAAGTTCCTCTGTCAAGCCAGCTACATCAACGATGCGCTGTGGATTTGCCGGGATGGCAACCTCGCCCTTCATATCCGTTACCGTGACAGTATCCGAGACCGATCCCTGCGGCGTGGTATCCGTTCCAGCACAGGCTGCAAGAGCAAACACAAGCACAAGGCACAACATAAGCATTGCGAATTTTTTCATTCTGATGACCTCCTGAGTAATAAATCTTTAGTTAGAGCAAGCTAACCAACGGGCGCGCATAGCGAAATAACAGAACAGCTGAGTCTTTTAACCGTGTGGGGTCAACGTTTTCTAACCGCCTACCATTATACAGTCGGCGAAAGGAAAAATCCCCCCGAAAACGCCATGTCTTTCCCCTAAAGCGCCATGATGCTCAGTGCAGTAATAGAATAATTCATAAAGCTATGCTATAATCAGAATCATTGCTCAATAGACAAACCGGAATTTATGGAGGTGGTTTTTTGCGAGTATACAAAAGCAAAGAAGAACTCAAAGCTGAAATCAATAAAACTTTTGAAAAATATATTTCGGAGTTTGACAGCATACCAGAAGCCTTAAAAGATAAGAGGGTTGATGAGGTTGACCGGACCCCGGCAGAAAACCTTGCCTATCAGGTGGGTTGGACAACATTGGTTCTTAAATGGGAGGAAGATGAAAGAAAGGGGCTTCAAGTAAAGACGCCGTCGGACGAATTTAAATGGAACCAACTTGGCGAGCTGTATCAGTGGTTCACGGATACCTACGCTCATTTGTCTCTTCAAGAGTTGAAAGCCGAACTGAACGAAAATGTCAAGTCTATCTGCGCAATGATTGATTCGCTCAGTGCGGATGAATTATTTAAGCCGCATATGAGAAAATGGGCTGATGATGCTACAAAAGCAGCTGTATGGGAAGTTTACAGGTTCATTCACGTTAATACTGTTGCTCCTTTCGGAACTTTTAGAACTAAGATCAGAAAATGGAAAAAGGCGGCGCTGTAACTTCCGGTTCATCAAGCCAATATGCCCTTAAAACACGAGCGGCGGGACAGACTCTATCTGTCCCGCCGCTCTGCTTTTTCAGCGGTCAAAGTTTTACTTGTGCGTAGGCTCGTTTTGCAGCCCCGCGCGTACGGTTAATTCCGCCCAGCACTAAGATCGATGTGTATACCGCTGCTGAGCAGCTCACATTTCAAATGATATAGTTTCCACTGGGCAAGATCTTCCTCGAAATGTGCTGCCTACTATTCTGGTTTTTCAAGGGAAGATGCAATCTTTGTAATTTCCATCCAAGTAACCACAAAAGAATACACCTGTGTCTTTGCTCTTATGTTTCAGAATGGTAAGCTCCGCTTATATTCACTCGGAGTGCATCCAAACTTTTTTCGGAAGGCGTCGCTGAAATGGCTGATGTTGCTGTACCCCACCAACCCTGCTATGTCTTTCACCTGAGCATCGGGCGCAGACAACAGTTCGCAGGCGTGCTCCATGCGGCGATTTAACATATATTGATATATGGTGATTCCATAGTGCTTTCGAAATATCTCACGGAGTTTGGATTCACACATAAAGTGCTGTTTGGAGAGCTCCGCGATGGTCACGGGTTCCAGAAATCCCTCATCTATCTGTCGCCTGACCTGAAGTAAAACCTCGCTATCCGCCCGGCTCAATTCACCCTTCACAGCATCAGAATTCTGATCCATCATCTCGTTCGCAAAGGCTGCAACAAGTTCCAGTATCTTTCCTTCCTGATACAATGACTTTGCACAGTCATTATAATTACACTGCAATATCTGGCGTATTGTGGTTTCTATGGTAGCGGTGATTCTATGTTTTGGCGGGGGTTTTGTCCCGTCAAAGACGGTACAAACCTTTTTCTTCTGCAAACCATCCATCACAGACCGAAACCGACAGGGATGCAGGTTCAGCCCGACGCCTATATATCTCTGTCCTGCCTCATAGATATTTTCCGCATCAAACAGGCCGCTGCCGTATACGCAGCAATCTCCCTTTTCCAACAACGTTTTTTGGTTTCTGCCCGAAGACTTCCACTCCAATGCGTCGGAAAGAGAGAAAATGACGGAAAAAGAATCCTTATACACTTGCTCCCGCAATACTGTGTCCCTGTAAAACATTACATCGCAGATATACATCTCGATATTGGGGCACGGTGAAATATAGCGGAAATATCCTTCTCCAATATCGCTTGGCAAAGCAACCTGATTGTCTTTCATAATACCACAAAGCTGCTGCATTGCGGGGGAGAAAAAGTCGCTGCGATCCGTTTGCCCATGGAGAAAATCATATTGTGCTTCTTGCATACCAGGCCACCTCCTCCGACACATGATTAGACACTTTTATGCAAATTGGTCCATTCCACCTTTCCAGTTCTGCGCACAGGTTAGCCTACTCTAACCGACGGATGAAAGAAAAGGCAGGCTGCCTGTACGCAGTTTGCCTCAAATCCGACGGCACAGCGCCTGTGAAAAATATTGTACCATAAGCGCGCAGGGATTTCAATGTAGAATACCAGGCATCCCTGCTTTTCCTGCGAATTTTCCGTTTGCCCAATGTCATCCGTGTGCCGAGAGGGAAGGCCTCAGTACTTTCAGCGAAAGATTCAATCGATCCAAACACGTTTTCTTATTCGGCTTTACGTCTACTCGACGCAAATACTTTCTGTCACCTATATTGGGATGCTTGAGCAAAAGCTGACCGCCGAGCGGAAAAAGCTCTCCCGCCGCTATTCCGCGCTGAAAGACGAGGTAAAGGAAGCGGAGCAGATACGGAAGGGCGTTTACAGTATCCTGCGGGAAAAAAATCGCAAAGAGCAGCCTGCGCACAAGCAAGACCTTGAACGATGGAAAACGGCCACGCAGAGAGTAAAATGCCCTGCGTGGCCGACTGCTTTATGCCTCTCACATCATAACAGAACCAACGGCTTGATAAGGTCAGCGGGCTTGTCCTTCATCAGCATAAGTGCGGGTTCCACATTTTTCAATCCATGGAACTTGTGCGTAATGAGCTTTTCGGGATGAATGCGACCGGTCTGAACCAAACGAGCCAGTTTCTCCGAACGTAATCTCCCACCGGGCATTAGCCCTCCGACAATCTTTTTATGTCCCATCCCGCAGCCAAGCTCAATGCGAGGAAGCCCGATGGTGTCTCCTTCTCCGAGGTAATTGACATTGCCAATCACCCCGCCTGGCTTCAACATTTGGATGGCCTGAGAGAATATATTATTGTCGCCTCCGGCAACAATAATACGATCCACACCTTTGCCGGACGTTTTCTCCATAATCTGCTCTACAATGTCACCCTCCCGATAGTTGATGATGGCTGTGGCACCAAATTCCAAAGCAAGTTGGGCGCAATTCTTTCGCGATCCCACCGCATAAATATCGGCCGCCCCGCGAATGGCTGCGGCAGCAACAGACATGAGACCGACCGGACCAATACCAATCACAGCTACGGTGTCGCCAAACTGAATATCCGCCAATTCCGCTCCATGAAATCCGGTGGGAACCATATCGCTAATCATACAGGCCGCACCGAGATCCATTCCATCCGGCAATAGCGCAAGGTTTCCATCTGCATCGTTGACATGGAAGAACTCTCCGAATACGCCGTCTTTGAAATTTGAAAACTTCCAACCAGAGAGCATTCCCCCAGAGTGCATGGCAAATCCACCCTGTGCCTCCAACGAGTTCCAATCTGGCGTAATCGCCGAAACAAGCACTCGATCGCCAACCTTGAAGTCTTTAACAAGTCTTCCGACTTCTACAATTTCACCGACCGCCTCATGGCCCAAAATCATGTCCTTTCGGTCGCCGATTGCCCCCGCCCAAACTGTGTGTACGTCGGAGGTGCAGGGAGCCAATGCAAGGGGCTTGCAGATAGCATCCATCGGGCCGCAGGTGGGTGCTTCCTTTTCAATCCAGCCGGTATTTCCGATCTTGATCATTGCGAATCCTTTCATTACAAAGTCTTCCTTTCTTTATTTATTTTTATCTGGCAATTAGAGGACGATAGTCGATGGTGGGTAGCGTATGCTGGCCTACTACTGCCAGATTTTTTCATGAGTAAAACTTTCTATAGGAATTATAGCGCAGTTTTGTGAATATTTCTACCATTCTCTGCATCTTTCGCATCTCTGCGAGGTTTCTGTTTGCCATGCTTTTCTACTCTGTGGGCTGAAGTTCTATCAAGCAGTACTCTTGGCTGATTTAACATATAGCAGAACAGCACCAGATCGAGGCCGCTTTACCTTTGAATACAGGAATATATAGAAGATTTCCATACGCTTTTGTTTTTTCGCTGTACTTTGAGAAGAAACCTGTGATATACTTTTAATTATTGTAGGAGGTGATGCAAATGATCACGGTCGCGGATGTCATGAAACTGCCATCCATGTATGGCGCAACTATTCTCGCAGGTCATGCCGGAATATCAAACCCAGTTGAATCAGTTACCGTGCTGGAGTATGGACAGATCACCAGTACGCTGGACGAATTATTCTCTCAAACCGAATTTCAAGAGAACGCGTTGATCATTTCCTCGTTTGCCACGATAGCAGACGATGTTGACGCGCAGTGCGAAAACATCCGTAGATATCACGCAATAGGGTGTGTTGGGTTTATCCTTTTTTACATCGGGTTGATCCTTCCAAGCGTGGATGATCGGGTTATTGCCTGCTGCAATGAACTTGATTTAGTATTGATTACCATGCCCGAGGATATAAGGACCCATAAATATAGTGACGTGATTGGCGACATATATCATGCGATTTTCAAGGATCAACAGGCAGGTTCAAATTATGTAAGTACACTTATTCGCCGGTTTTCTAATCTTCCTGCAGAGCAGCGCAACACAGGCACATTACTTCGTATGCTCAGCAACCACTTGCAGGCATCGATTATTCTAACTGATTACAAAAAATCAATCAGCAATATCGTGTGCTGGCCGCAATCGCTATCGGAGCTATTAAGCAAGGAACTGAAAAAACAACTGCAAAAAATGCAGGGCGAACAAGCGGTCAAGATCTCTTATGATGATAGTGTAGGTTATTTGCAACACTGCCCAACACTTTTGGAGGGCAAAGAAGGTTTCGATTTATATACATTTAAGTACAACGAATTACTATCAAGAGAATATCTGTGGCAGGCGAGTGAATTTGTCCAGCTATATAGCCATATTTGGAATAAGGATCTGGGAAAATTTGTAACATCAGAGCTGGTTCGAGCCATCATTGACGACGACCCCTTGAAAATGAGGCGATTAGCAGACTTGTTCCAAATTAATGTTGCGGAGCTGAATCAAATGTGGGTGTTTGCTTCTGTTGATTCTTCAGAGCCGGATTTGAAATTGCTGAGGAAATGCACAGAGTACTTTTCCGGAATATACAAAACGGTTTTGGTCGGTTTCTATGAATCCAATATGGTGATTTTTGCCCACGCTCCCCAAACGGCAGGTGAACGAGATGCTATCGTGCAAGATTTCATTAACGAGTCGGCGGATTCTTATAGTAACTACGTAGTGGTTTGCTGTGATTGCCTCAATACGACCAATGATGCCCATAACGCATACTTTGATGTCATGCAGTACGCTTCTTTTGCCAGAAGCATCTACCCGCAAAAGCGCGTCTTACGTCCATCGGATGTTTCCTTTGCCCAAATATGCGCAAAGGAAAGTGCTTGCAGGGAAACTCAGATTCGCTATCTAAAAATCATAGAAGACATTGAAACAACGCCTGAGTTGCTGACAACCTTGACCGCATATTTGCTAGACTATGAGAGCAGCATGGCAAATACCGCAAAAGCACTTTGCTGCCACATCAATACGATAAAATATCGATTAAATGCTATCCGCGACAACACAGGCTATTCCCCGTCTAAACCAGCAGACGCATATCCACTACTGATTGCTGTTGCAATCAATCGCATGAGAGATTCTGAAAATGAATAATAAAGAAAAGAGCGGCGGGTT
>ERZ825670.4713-NODE-4713-length-10301-cov-7.536307_pt1 | contig 10301 bp, 7 predicted proteins | sample MGYA00519929_ERZ825670 | MGnify/ENA primary metagenome ERZ825670 (study PRJEB31778, sample SAMEA3449207) | human gut metagenome | biome: human gut; feature: human-associated habitat; material: faeces | place: United Kingdom | collected 2010/2012 ...
TCACGCCCACCCACTTGCCAAAGGTGGCGCTGTGGGGGCGGCAGTCCACGGCCACATCGTACACCTCGCCCTTGGTCACGCGCACCAGCTTGCCCTGGGTGTGGTTCTTCTGGAAGTGCAGCCCGCGCAGCACGCCCCGGGTGGAGCGGCTCTGGTTGTCCTGCACAAATTCCTTGTCGATACCGGCCTCTGCGAACTGGTCCTTCTGGTAGGTCTCCATAAAATAGCCGCGGTCGTCGCCGAACACCTGCGGCTCAATGACCACCACGCCGGGGATCTCGGTCTGCGTAAAAATAAACTTACCCATGATATTGTACCTCTCTTTTTTTCTGAAAGCTTTTTCTTTATCTGGAAAAGTCTGGTTTTGAACAGGCTTTTACGCTTTTTTATGGTGCCTTGCCGTTTTGCGGCGCTTTTTCAGGCGGGAATGTACCCGCAGCACCAGTACGGTAACCACGGCTGCACCTATGGTGCACCCCACCGAGATGCCCGCCAGCAGCCATGCGCTGCTGCCCGGTTCCACGTCCCTGGCGGCTTCCAGCTTTGTGCCGACGCTCTGCTCCAGCAGTTCCGCCAGACCTGTGATCTCCGCCTTTACCCGCACGCTGGTGCTCTCCTGCTGCGCGCCGCCGTTCAGGGTGTACACCGCATACACGGCGGGCTCTGCGCCAAGCAGATACTGCTCCGGCAGCTCCAGATCCACGGTTACATCCTGCGCGGATAAGCCCTCGGCCAGCAGCAGCTTCACCCCGGGGTCGGCTACGGTAACGGTGCCAAGGCTCTGCCCGCCGCCCGCCACAGCCAGCTGTGCGGTGACCGTGCCGCCGGGCAGCTGGGTGTAGCTTTTATAGGTGGAAAAGGCGTAGTCCAGCAGGGTGCGCATATCGTTATATTTATCGGTGCTCAGCTGGCTTTGCATGGTCGCGCAGATCAGCCGCACCCCGTCCTGCTCCGCCAGACAGACATAGCTGTACCGGGCGGTGTTGGTATAGCCCAGCTTGGAGCCCAGCACACTGTCGATATGGTAGCGGCTGGAGCCGATGCGGATCTTATCCTGCTGGGAGAAGTAGCGGGTCACCGGCTGGATGTTGGTGGGCTGCATGGTGTACATCTCGTTGCGGGTGAACAACTCCTCAAACCCCGGCTGCTGCAGCGCCCAGCGCAAAATCTGTGCCATATCGTAGCAGCTGGTATAGTGGTCGTCGTCGCTGATGCCGTGGGGGTTTGAAAAGTGGGTGTGGGCAAGGCCAAGCTCCTCCACCTGTGCATTCATGGCCGCCACGCCGTCCGCGATGGTGCCGCCGCCGAAATACTCCGCCAGCAGGTTAGCACCGTCGTTGGCGCTGGCCATCTGGGTGGCGTACAGCGCATCCGCCAAGGGGACTTCTTCCCCTTCCAGCAGAGCGATGTGGCTGGAATCCGTGCCCGCCAGCGAGTAGACGTCCTCGTGGCTCACGGTCAGCTTTACGTCATCCCAGTCTCCCTGCGCCTTTTCGCAGGCAAGACCAAGGGTCATTACCTTGGTAATGGAGGCCGGGTGCAGCTCCTCGTCCATATTCTGCTGCGCCAGCACAAGGCCGGTGTCTGCATCCATGATGCAGTATGCCCGGGTATTGGCCAGCGCCGGGCCGGCTGCTGCTGCGCCGGGCACCAGCACAGCGCCTATCAAAAGCAGCACAGTGCACAGTGCTGCGGTAAATTTTTTCATCTGATATTCTCCGCTTATCCGTTTTATGCCAGCAAGACATCATTTGAAGTATACCACATTTTTTCCCCGCTGAAAAGAGATTTACGCATTCCTTTGTCCCAGCAGCACCGGCTGCAGCTGCTCGCCCCGCAAAGCGGCGTCCACGGCGGCGGGCAGCAGGGCAAGGTCGGCCTTCAGGCTCTGGGGCTTGGCAAAGGGGTCGTCCTGCCCGTAGGGCACAAAGTAATAGTGCTTGCGCTGGCACAACCGCGCCATATTTTCGCCGGAGGCGCCAAGGCCGTCGTTGGTAGAGACTGCCAGCACCACCGGGCTGCCCACCCGCAGCAGGCTTTTGGCGGCAAGGGTCACCGGCGTATCCGAAAGTCCCGCCGCCAGCCGCGCCAGCGTTGCGCCGGTGCAGGGGGCGACCACCAGCGCCTGCGCCAGCCGCCGGGGGCCCAGCGGCTCCACCGCCTGCAGGGTGTCCAGCACCGGATGCCCGGTAACGGCCTGTAAGCGCTGCCGCCAGCTCTCCCCGGTGCCGAACCGGGTATTCTGCTGTGCGGCAAAGCTCATGACGGGCAGCAGCGTCCAGCCCTGTGCCGTCAGCGCCTGCGCCGCGCCCAAGGCGTCCTCCAACGTGCAAAAGCTGCCGCACACCGCAAAGGCAAGACAGCCCTTTTTCTCTGTAATCATATCTTCTCCTCCCGCTCCTGCAAAATGGCTTGCACCGTGCGCGCCAGCGCCTCCCCTGCCGTTTCCGGTGCCCAGACCGTTGGCAGGCTCAGTGCGTGCAGCGCCGTGTGTCCCAGCCGCCGGGCGGCAGCAAAGTCCGTGCCGCCGGGCTTTGAGGCCAGATCCACGATCAGACACCCCTTCGGCAGCGCCGCCAGCACTTGCGCTGTCAGCACCGGCGCGGGGATGGTGTTCACCACCGTATCAAAGGCGGCAGCTGCGGCGGTAAGATCTGTCAGCGGCACCGCCCGCAGACCCTGCTCCTCTGCCATGGCCCGCTGCACCGGGCGGCGTGCCGCCACGGTCACCCGCGCGCCCAGTGCTGCCAGACGCACCGCAAGCGCCCGCCCCACAGGGCCAAAGCCCAGCACCAGCACCGCCGCGCCCCACAGGGTACGGCTGCGCCGTTCCAGCAGAATGCCGATGCAGCCCTCGGCGGTGGGGATGGCGTTATACACGGTCAGCTCCGGGCGGGCAAAGTAGTCCACCAGCTCCACCCCCGCCGCCCGGGCGATGGTCCTTGCGCTGTCCGTCACCTTACCGCCCAGCGCCAGTGCCCCGGGCTTTGCCATGCCCAGCAGCTGCGCCAGCGGCAGACCGGGCTGTTCCAGCGGGAGCGGCAGCAGGATGCAGTCTGCCTGCGGCAGCTGCTGCACGCCACCCACCGTATACCCCGCCCGCGCCAGTGCACGCCCTGCCGCCGCCTGCCGGGCATCGCTGCCCACCACCGCAAACCGCTTTGTCTGCCTCATGTCGTCATCTCCCCTTTTCCGCTGTGCACCATCCTATGCAGGAAGAGGAAACTGCGTGAGCGGGAAGATGCTGACCGGCAGAAACAAAAAAGCTCCCCCTTTCGGGGGAGCCGATAAAGCCGCAAGGCTTTGCCTGAGCGGGTTCTTATTTCAGCGCTTCTTCCAGCACCTTCAGCAGGTGCGGGATATCCAGCGGCTTTGCGATGTGGCCGTTCATGCCCGCATTCAGGGCGTTCTGCTTGTCCTCCTCAAAGGCGTTGGCGGTCATGGCAAAAATGGGGATGCCTGCCTTGCGGGGGTCGGGCAGAGCGCGGATACGCCGGGTGGCTTCGTAGCCGTCCATCCGGGGCATCTGGATGTCCATCAAAATCAGGTCGTACTGCCCGGGCACGGACTGTTCCATCTTTTCCACCGCTTCAACGCCGTCTCCGGCGGTATCCACAAGGAAGCCCGCTTCCTTTAAGATCTCTATGGCAATCTCCCGGTTCAGGGCGTTATCCTCCACCAGCAGCAGGTGCTTACCGTCAAAGCTTGCCTTGGGCGGCAGGGCGGGCGTCTGGGTCGACTGCACCCGGAAGGGCTCTGCCAGTACCTTGCGCAGCTCCGAGAGGAAGAGCGGCTTTTCGCAGAAAGCGGTCACACCGGCGGCGCGCGCCTCCTCCTCGATATCCGCCCAGTCGTAGGCGGTCAGGATGATGATGGGGCAGCTGTCTCCGATGACCTTGCGGATCTGCCGCACGATCTCAATGCCGTTCATATCCGGGATGAGCCAGTCGATGATATACACGCTGAAAGCATCGCCCTGCTCCACGGCGTACTTGGTGCGGATGACCGCCTCCTTGCCGGAGATGGTCCACTCCGGCCGCATGCCGATCTTGGAAAGCATGGTGCTGACGCTCAGACAGGTGTTGGTGTCGTCGTCCGCCACCAGTGCCCGCAGCCCTTCCAGTTGGGGCAGCTGTTTGATCTCCGCCTTCTGCCCGCTGAGGGGGAAGCAGAGGTTCACGATGAACTCGCTGCCCTTGCCCGGCTCGCTTTCAAGGGTGATGGTGCCGCCCATCAGGTCTACAATGTTCTTGGTGATGGAAAGGCCGAGACCCGTGCCCTGGATGCCGCTGACGGTGGAGCTTTCCTCCCGGGTGAACTCCTCAAAGATGTGCTTCTGGAACTCCTTGTTGATGCCGATGCCGTTATCCTTGATGCGGAACTCATAATTGCCGCAGCCCTTGGGCGCACCGGGCTTTTGGGCAATGCGGATGCTCACCATGCCGCCGGTGGGGGTGAACTTGATAGCATTGGAAAGGATGTTCAGCAGCACCTGATTCAGCCGCAGCGGGTCGGTGATGATGTCCTCGTCCACCACATCCATGGTGTCGATGAACAGCGACAACCGTTTGGAACTGATGTTGGGCTGGATGATGGAGCGTATATCGTGCACGAGATCCGGCAGGTGCACCGCCTTTTCCTCGATCTTTACCTTGCCGCTCTCGATGCGGCTCATGTCCAGCACATCGTTGATGAGGGAGAGCAGGTGCTGGCTGGAAGTGGAGATCTTTTTCAGGTAGTCCAGCACCTGTTCCTTATTATCAACATGGGTCGCCGCCAGCGAGGTGAAGCCGATAATGGCGTTCATCGGGGTGCGGATGTCGTGGCTCATGTTGAACAAAAACTCCCGCTTGGCGCGGTTTGCCGCTGCCTCGTGCCGGACGGCAAGCTCCAGCTTGCGGTTCTGCTCTTCCAGCTGGGCGTGATACTTCTGCTCCTGCTCCCTTTTTTGCTGCTCCGCTAGCTTCATGGAGCGGCGGCGCAGCGTTTGCAGCACTGCCACACAGATCAGATAGAAGATCAGTGCCGTCAGCAGTGCGCTGCTGAAATTGCGGAACACCGATTTTTCGTCGATATAGAGATACAGATCAAAATTCTGTCCGTTGCTGTACATCCCGAAATAGCAGCCGGAATTTGCCCAGTCGCGGGTGTGGGTCAGAATGTCGGGCGCACCGGCCTTGCGGATGCCCTGCACCAGCGGGCTGTTCGTGGTGTACAGTCCGATGAGGCTCGGGTCGTTTGCGGCGATCACCTTGTTGTCCTGCACGATAAAGATGGTGCCGCTGATGTTCTTCGGGTAGCCGTCCAGCACGCTCTGGATGGACAGGGCTGTCCCCTCCACAAACTCCGGCGGGGTCACCCGGTACGCCAGCAGCACGGCGTCCCCTGCTGCGGCGCGGCGGGTGGCAACATCCACCGCCGTGCCATCCTGTAACAGAATGCGCTTGAGGTAGGTCTTTTGCGGGTTTTGCAGCACGTTCAGCGCGGCTTGCTCTCGCAGCGATTCCGCAAACTGCGCATAGCCGATATTACCATCCGTATATTCGCACAGTGATTCTCCATTTTCGTCCAGTACGGCAATGCCGGTAAGCCAGAGGGACTCCGTTTCTGCCCGGAGGCTTTCGGGGTCGTAGAGATCCAAGGTATCATTTTCGGCCAGCTGCCGCACCGACACCGCCATCCGGCGCAGCGACTTTGCAGTGATGGTATCGTTATATTTTTCGTAGCTGGTGGACTGCACTTTTACAAAGTTGATGGTGCGGTCAAAGTATTCCTCGGTAGCGCGCATGGATTCCCGCCCGGAGAAGAGGGTCACTGCCAGCAAAAGCAGCACCCCCATCAGCAGGTAGAGCGCCGCCACCCGCATATTGGGCGTGAACGTTTTCTTGTTACGGTTCAAGGGCGTCCACCTCCAGATATTTTTCCGGGTCCGGCAGATACTTGCCTACGATCTGCTTCATCGTGCCGTCGGCGCGCATGGCGGCAAAGGTCTCGGTCAGCTTTTCGTCCAGCCCGCGGGTGTCGTTCAGCGCAAAGGCTACGCCGATGCCGGTGACCAGCAGCGGCTCCTCCAGAATGCGGAAATTGGCATTGCAATCCTGCATATACCGCAAAATGGCGGCCTCGTGGGCGGCAATGGCGTCCACATAGCCGCAGTTCAGCATGGCGTACTGCACGCTGCGGTCCTCGGCGCTCAGCAGTTCACCAAACTGCGGGATGCGGGGGTCGGTGCCGGCGAGGAAGATTTCCTCCGGCTTGGTGGTGCTTTGCACCATCATGGTCTTGCCCGCAAGGTCGGCAAGCGTTTCAATGCCGCTATCGGCATTGACCGCCACCACCTGACGGCTGACCATATACGGCCCTACCCAGCGGTACAGCTGCTCCCGCCCATCCATGGAAAAGCAGCTCCAGATGCAGTCAATGGCGCCGCTTTCCACCAGCTTTGTTTTCTGCTCCCAGTCAATGATCTCAAACCGCACCGCATACCCCATGCGGGCAAAGGCTTCGGTGGCAATGTCCACATCAATGCCGGTGGGGGTGCTGTCATTGCTCAGGTAGACAAAAGGCGGGTAGGAATCGCTGCCTACCGTAAGTTTGGGCAGCGCTGCCGCCGCCTGCGTTTTGCCGCAGGCGGTCAGCCCGGCTGCCGCTGCCGCCGCGCACACTTTTAAAAAGGTGCGGCGGGGTATTTTATGGTTGGATCTCTGGTTTGTCACGCGTAATTTTCCTCACATTACCATTGTAAAATATCCTGCTTCAGTTCCCCCTGCACGTCCAGTAAGCACTGGATCAGCAGCGGGTTGAACGCCCCGCACGCGCCGTTTGTGATCATCTGGACAGCAGTCTCGTGCGGGAACGCCTTTTTGTAGCACCGCTCGCTGGTCAGCGCATCGTACACATCCGCCATGGAGACCAGCTGCGCACTGATGGGGATATCGTCCCCTTTCAGCCCGTCCGGGTAGCCCTTGCCGTCCCAGCGCTCGTGGTGCCAGCGGGCGATCTCGTAGGCAGTCTGCAAAAGCGGCTGGTCTGCAAAGCTTTCGGTCTTTTGCAGCATCTCTGCACCCAGCATACTGTGGGTCTTGATCACCGCAAATTCCTCTGCGGTCAGCTTGCCGGGCTTGTTTAGAATGGCTTCGTCAATGCCGATCTTACCGATATCGTGCAGCGCCGACGCCAGCGGGATGTTATCCTGCTGCTCGGGGGTCAGGTCGTAGCGGCTGGTCAGCTCCATCAGCCGGTGCAGCAGCGTCTCGGTGATGATGCGGATGTGCCGCACATGAGAGCCGGACTCGCCGTTGCGGAACTCCACGATCTGGCTCAGCACGCCCACCAGCACATCGGTGTTCTTTTCCCGCGCACGGATCTGGTCAGACACCATCTGCACCAGCCGCCGCTGCTTGGCGTACAGCTTGATGGTGTTGGACACCCGGCGGTAGACGATCTTTGCGTCAAAGGGACGGTTGACATAGTCGCTGGCACCCAGCTCGTAGGCCTTACGGATGGCTTCCTCCGAGTCGTCACTGGAGATCATGATCACCGGCACGTCCTCGATGGTGTGGTTGGTGTTCATGGTGCGCAGCACCTCAAAGCCGTCCATGACCGGCATATTGATATCCAGCAGCACCAGCGAAATCTGCCCGGCGTTTGCCCGCAGCAGCTCCAGACACTGCTTGCCGTTCTCGGCTTCCAGAATGCGGTAGTCATCGCCCAGAATGCCGGCAAGCATCATGCGGTTCATCATGGAATCGTCCACCAGCAGGATCACGGGCTTTTCCCCTAAGACATCCTTCTGTGCAGCCAACCGGCTGTCCTGTGTGTCCACCGCCACGGCGTCCTTGTGGTTTTTGGCCTGATACATTATAAAATCTGCCCGGCGCACCACGTTTTCCATAGGGTCGGCAAGGGTCTGCAGCGCGCCGCCGATGCTCAGCGACAGCCGGAAGTGGGGGTAGCCCGGCACCACCGTTTGCTGCACGGCGGTGCGGATCTGCTCCAGCTTTACCTTGAAATAATCCGCCGGGATGCCGGGCAGCACCAGCAAAAACGCGTCGCCGCCGTAGCGGATCAGCAGATCTGTTTCCCGGATGCAGCTGCGGATGGCCTTTGCAACGGTTTCCAGCGCCAGATCTCCGGCGTGGTGGCCGTAGGTATCGTTGCAGATCTTGAAATCGTCGATATCCATCAGGGCGATGCCTGCCGGGCCGAGGTTATTGCGCACCACTTCCTCGTAAAAGCGGCGGTTGTAGGTGCCGGTCAGGGCGTCGTGGTTCAGCCGCTGCCGGTAGCGCTTTTCTTTTTCCATGCTCCGGGCAGTAGTCTGGGCAAACTGTGCCTTCTGCTCCTCCATCTGCTGCATCATCCGCAGCAGATTATGGTTGGCGGTTTCCAGCGCCTCCCGCTGGGTACGGTTCTGCTGTTCCAGCTTTTCCCGCAGTTCCATATAGGGGGTGATATCCGTGATAGTGCCCACGATATAGCCTTTGTCGTACCATTCCACCTGATTGGCGGCGTTGGTGACCCAGCGGTAGCCGTTTTTGCCCAGAATCCGGAAGATGCTGTCACCATTCTTGGCGTAAGTCGCGCTGTTTTCCGCATTCCGGTAGCGCAGCCCGGCCGCCAGATCATCCGGGTGTATCAGCGCTGTATAGCGGTTATCGAACCTTGCCGCAAATTCTTCCCGCTCCCAGCCCAGTATCTCCAGAAAACGGTCACTGACATAAGCAAACGGATAGCCGTTTTCAGGGTCCTCTGCGCAGCAGTGAAAGCCGCCCGGTATATTCTGTGCATAGCGTTCCAGCCGCAGAAATCCTTTTTTTATTGTCTCGTCTGTTTCCATTTTACCTTTCCTGCCTTTTTCTCCGCGCATTGCAGCACGCAGTACCCCCTGTTACCGCAATTTCAAACTTTACCTTCCTGTACGCCCCGCTTTTGGGCACACTATAACATTTTGATTTTATCATCAAAACCGCCTAGATGCAAGCATTTTTTGCCAGTTTTGCCAGTGGAAAGGAAACAGTTGTTCCCCTTTACGCCCCTTCCCGTGAAAAGGGTACACCGGAGCGTCCGCAGACGCTCCGGTGTACCGAAAAAACAAATCATTTTTCCGCTGAAAATGCCCAGAGCAAAGCGGAGGGCATTCCCAATCGTTCCGCGCAGCAAAAAAGCCGCCGCACAAAAAGTGCAGCGGCTTTGCGGGGCGTCACCTCACAGCCAGCGCTCTGCGATGATCCACCACATACCGGGCAGGTTGATCCGACCCAGCAGATGCTCCAATACGATCAGCATGGTATTCTCCTTTCAGACCGTCCGTTTCAGCCGAACAGCCCCTTCAGTAAAAACAGAAGCAGCTTTGCAAAGCTGCCGCCGCCCAAAAGGCTGAGCAGCGGCCCAAGGCCTTGAAACATGGAAGGTTTGCTCCTTTCGTTTCATTCCGTCCCGACTGCTGCCGGGTGCCGGTCTGCTTTATATACGAACCAGTCCGCTGCAGGATTGCAAATGCCGTGGTGGTAAATATTGGGAGTATTGCAGTTGCCGTCTGCCTTTACGACCCCTTCCCGTGAAAAAGTTGCTCAGAAACGCCCGCAGGCGTTTCTGAGCAACAAATCAAAAATACTATTTCCGCTGAAAATGCCCATAGCAGCGCGGAGGGCATTCCAAATCGTCTTACTTAAAACGCTTCCATGCCGGGGTAGACGGCGCTTTCGCCCAGTTGCTCCTCAATGCGCAGCAGCTGGTTGTACTTTGCCACACGCTCGGTGCGGCTGGGCGCGCCGGTCTTGATCTGGCAGGTGTTCAGCGCCACAGCCAAGTCCGCAATGGTGGTGTCCTCGGTCTCGCCGGAGCGGTGAGAGCTGATGGCGTTGTAACCGGCCTTGTGTGCCATCTTGATGGCTTCCAAGGTCTCGGAGACAGAGCCGATCTGGTTCAGCTTGATCAGGATAGCGTTGCCCGCACCCAGCTGGATGCCCTTTGCCAGACGCTCGGTGTTGGTCACAAACAGGTCGTCACCCACCAGCTGTACCTTGCCGCCCAGCTCGCGGGTCATCTGCTGCCAGCCCTCCCAGTCCTCTTCGTCCAAACCGTCCTCGATGGAGATGATGGGGTACTTCTCCACAAGGCTCTTCCAGTGCGCGATCAGCTCGGCGGAGGTGAACTCGGTGCCCGCCTTGGGCAGCTTGTAGAAGCCCTTGCCCTTGGGGCTCTTCCACTCAGAGGCGGCGGCATCCATTGCCAGCATAAAGTCCTTGCCCGGCAGATAGCCCGCCTTTTCGATGGCTGCCAGAATGGTCTCGATGGTC
>ERZ825670.4715-NODE-4715-length-10296-cov-3.401230_pt1 | contig 10296 bp, 12 predicted proteins | sample MGYA00519929_ERZ825670 | MGnify/ENA primary metagenome ERZ825670 (study PRJEB31778, sample SAMEA3449207) | human gut metagenome | biome: human gut; feature: human-associated habitat; material: faeces | place: United Kingdom | collected 2010/2012 ...
AAATACTTGAAAGTATAGTGTTTATGCGGATAATCGAAAATTAGATATAAAATTTAATATAAATTATAGATTCTTTTGGCAAACGACGCATATTCACATCCATGCTCAAATGTGTCTCACTGGCACATCCGTGTGCCAGTGTTGCCAGTTGCTTAAGGAAATTCCAAGTGTTCTTAGCAGCTTTCATCATGCACCTTTATCCGCCAGACTGCGCAGATATTCCAGAATACAGCGAAAACTTCACCTTCCCCCACTAAACACGCAATTCAAAAGTTTAGCACTCTTATAGTCTTATTTCAATGACAAAATCCAATTTTCAGCCATTTGGTCAACAAATTTGAAAAAATAAAATTTTTTTGGAAATTTTAAAACCTCATCCATTTTTCATCCGTCTAGTAAGTGAAAGGAGGAAGAGCAATGCATGAGATAGAAACTTTTATAACGATGGCAAAAGAGGATATCAAAAATCAGAAGTTTACATTGCAAAAGGTAAGAAGGCTGTTCTACAATATAATGAAAGGAATAAGACGAAAATGAACGAAAGAGGAGTAATTTATATGACATGGAAAGATGCGGTAGGTCTTGCGTTGGAAGACCGGGAAGAAGGATATAATTTCCTGTATCAGCAGACATACCAGAAGAGCTATTATGTAGCTTTAAAATATATGAAACAGGAGGAAGAGGCTGCAGATGTATTGCAGGATGCATATATCAAGGCATTTCAGAATCTGGACCAGCTTCAGGAACCGGATAAATTTCCGGGATGGTTTTCGAGAATTGTAGCAAGTAGGGCATTGGATGAATTGCGGAAAAAGAAGGCAGTGCTGTTTTCACAGATGCAGACAGAGGATTCCGAAGAAGTCAGCATGGAAGAACTTCTTGTGGATGAACGGGTGGAAAACAGACCGGAGCTGGCAATGGACAGAGAAGAAACCAGCCGTCTGGTGCAGGAAATGATAGCCGGTTTATCAGACGAGCAGAGAATGTGCGTGATGATGTTCTATATTGAGCAGATGTCGGTAAAGAACATTGCAGAAGTAACCGGTGTTTCGGAAAATACCGTAAAGAGCCGGTTAAAATACGGACGTAAGAATATCGAAGAAAAGGTATTGGAATTAGAAAGAAAAGGAACCAAACTTTATGGCATTACACCATTCCCATTCTTCTTATACTTCCTGCTTCGGGATACCTATTCAGCTGGTGTATTTCAGATCCCATTGCAGAATATTCTGCAGGCAGCAGGCATAGCTACCTTTCACGGAGCTGGAGTTGGAAATGGCGCAGGAAGTGGAACCGGTGTTGGAAGTGGTGCAGGAATGGGTACTGCAGCATCGGCAGCAGCTAAGACTTCATCCGTTGCAGTTGGAAAAATTATTGCCGGAGTGATTGCAGGAATTGTGGTTACAGCCGGTGTAACAACAGCAGTGGTAAGTCTTGCCGGCAGACAGCCGGAGAAACCGGTGGCTGCAGATACCATAGAAGAAAGAAAAGAAGAACCAGTTGTAGAGGTAGAAACCGAGACTGAAACGGAAACTGAGACAGAAGCAGAAACAGAAGCTGATGAGGACAAAATCTGGCAGGATGCTTATCTTGCATTTGCAGAGAGTCAGAATTCTGTTGATAATGGCTATGCGGTGATAGATGTTACAAACTATGATATTCCACTTCTTATTGAACAGCCGGATGTATTTACGGCAGAAAGCAATAGCATAACATATTCTACAGATGGAGCAGGCTGTACCAATGAATATCTGTATGAAGTGAAGATTTATTACTATGACAAAACGACAGAGACCGTCCAGCCGGTGGACAATGCCATTAATGAAAATAGCAGCAATGGAGCAATGATATCTGGTTATATGGAGTTTGGATATTATTTATCTTATATCCCGGAGCGGCAGCTTCTGTTGGGAGATATCATGGGAAGTGGAGACACCGCATTGGAATCCTATTCCTTTGATGCCTCAAGAGCGAGTCTTGTAGCAGAAGATACTTATTTGGGAACAGATAGAAATAATACCGGCCGTAAAAATATTGTTTATTACCGGACGGTAGAGAAGGCACTGGAAAACAGAGATGCTGTGAAAGATAAAACAGCAGAATATTATTAAAGAAAAACGAGAGGAGAATGAAGATGAAAGACACAATTAGAAAAAACAACATTACGGTTGTGCATGTTTCTGGCAGTATGTTTTACATTTCTGATATTTGGAAATGTAAAATCGGTATCTGTAGCTGATGCAAGTGCAATACTTTATAAGAATGGAACCAAAGTACAGTCCTATGCCACAATGGATGAAGCATTTAATGCAATGACAGATTCAACTGCAAAATATTCTGTGAATTTAAAAGGATAGCATGTAGTAGCAAGAACAAGCTGACCGAAGGTAAAATCCATTACGATTGATGGTGGAGAAAATAGTGCGCAGTTGATACTTCCGGAGGGAACCACAACATTAAACAGTAATGGAACAGGTACTGTGGATATTAAGAGTGACTGCCAGATGCTGGGAACATTCCATATGCCAAATGTAACGCAGGAAGATGAAATGACTTGAAATCTTACTATATGCATTATATTGCAAGTGGTAAGAAAGAGGGTAGAGCAGGAACCGGATGTAAGACATTGCAGGGAGCTGTAACTGTATATAATGGAGTAGACTATAGTGCGGTTTTTGATTATAATTATTATATTACTAACAATGGTGATATAAAGGCAGCTTTTGGGGATGATGATGTAGCTGTATTGGCACATTTTGTAAATTATGGAATGTCAGAAGGCAGAAGGAAGAACTGCTAAATAGTGTGCCAGGAACAAAGGAGAATGAAGATGTGGAAAGAGTTTAAGAAGTTTGCAGTAAGAGGAAATATGTTAGACCTTGCAGTCGGTGTGATTATCGGTGGTGCTTTTAATTCACTGGTAAGCTCGCTGGTAGACAATGTAATTATGCCGATTCTTAGTCTTGTAGTTGGAAGACTGGATTTCAGTAACTGGTTTATTGCACTGGATGGAAAGCATTATGATACATTAGCACAGGCACAGGCGTCCGGAACTGCAACCGTGAACTTTGGAATGTTCTTATCTGGAGTACTGAATTTTATCATCATGGCATTTGTGGTATTTCTGATTGTAAAAGTGATGAACCGCCTGTTCCATGGAAAAGAAGAGCCTGCTGCACCGACAGAGAAGACCTGTCCATTCTGCAAGAGTAAAATTCCACTGGAAGCAACACGCTGTCCACATTGTACAAGCATGCTTGAAATCGAAGAGTAAGATAAAAAGCAGAATTTGAAAACAGAATTGAGAAATGAAATAAAAAACAGGATGTACCCATGAAACTATATTTAGCTCCCTTAGAGGGAATTACAGGATATGTATACCGGCAGGCTTACCATGCATGCTATGAAGATGCCGACAAATATTTTACACCATTTTTAGCACCGCATACGAAACGGAGCTTCAATGCCAGAGAAAGAAATGATTTAATCCCAGAGCATAATGCCGGCATGTATACCGTGCCACAGGTGCTGTCAAAGAGCGGAGAAGATGTGGCAGCAATTGCAGAAGAGCTGAAAGCGTTTGGCTATCAGGAAATTAATATCAACGCCGGCTGCCCTTCCGGAACGGTAGTATCGAAGGGAAGAGGTGCCGGACTTTTAGATGATGAAAGAGCCTTGCTTCATTTCCTGGATGAAATGTTTGAAAAGACGGATGCAGAGATTTCCATTAAGACAAGACTTGGCATGGAATATCCGGATGAATTTGAAGGCATTTTAAAAATATACAATCGTTTCCCGATAAAGGAGCTGATTTTACATCCCCGCGTCAGAGAAGATTATTATAAAAATAAGCCGGATTGGACGATGGTAGAGTATGCGCTGGAGTACAGCAGTAATCCGCTGGTTTACAATGGAGATATTTTTACAGTGGAAGATTATGAGCGGTTTACAGAACGTTTTCCAACGATAGATGCCATTATGTTAGGGCGTGGTGTTATAAGAGACCCGGCACTCATAGAGAAAATCCGCTCCGGCAGCACAATAGATAGGGCTGTTGAATTAAAGCGGCTTTATACATTTCACAATAAGCTGGTTGCCGGCTATCAGAAAGAAATGTCCGGGGAGAAAAATGTCCTGTTTAAAATGAAAGAATTGTGGTTTTATCTTGGCACACAGTTTACCGGAATTGAAAAACCGTTGAAGAAGATAAAGAAAGCAAACAGCCTGATAGAATACCAGGCTGCTGTTTCAGCAATATTTTCAACCGGTGCTGGAAAGTAACCGGAAGAGTCAAATGACATAGAATCATGATGTAATATCAATTGATATGCAATAAAAATTATCACACGATATAAATTGCTATTTGGTATAAATGGGTGAAATAGAAACATCGTCCCCATCTAAAGTCAGAATAGCGATAGTACAGGAGGAACCACTGCGGCTTCGACCGGCACTGCCCGGATTGATGAAAGTAGTGGTTCCTCTTTTACTTACTTCATAATGGTGGGTATGCCCGGTAATAATAAAATCTGCTTCCGGTTGTGGATAAGGCAAATCGCTTTTCTTATGGATGAGATAGAAAATCTTCCCACCAATGGGTGCTGCCAGAGTCTCCGGCAGATATTTCGTCCATTTGCCTTTGTCACAGTTCCCCTTGATGATATAAAGCGGAACATGCAGATCTTTTAAAGTCTCATAACATTTGAGACTTCCAATATCTCCTGCGTGCAGAAGATAATCACAGCTTTGCAGCTCGTCTAAAAATGTATCCTTTAATACACCATGTGTATCTGATAAAATTCCAATTTTCATAAAATGTACCTTTTTGTATGTGTCCTATTAAATTGCGAGAGCGGGATTACTGGTTTGGGGTTACTTTTTTATTTTATAACGGTTATAATGAAATAACAAGTGTCCGGTGATTGGGAGAGGGGAAAAGACATATCATTGTTTTGCGGAAGTACTGCACTGTCCGTCGGAGACGGATACCACATGATGCTTGAAAGGGGCACTAAGAATTTCGAAGTAGATAATCTTTTTATCTGGCAACCGGCGCAAATTCGCATCCTTGCTCAATTGCGCCTTGCCGGCACGTCCCTGTGCCGGCATTGCCTGTTGCAGGACGAAATTCTAAGAGCCCCTAACGATCCTCATAAGGCATCCGTATTCCGACGAACTGTTCAGCCCTTTCGTCAAAGCAACGGAAAATAGTTTTCCCATTTCCCAATCACCGAACCACAAGATAATTAGAATTTTTAGAGTCATTATAAGGATTATAATTTTTGGAACCCGTGCCAGCCGGTCTGTTAAAGGAAGATGCATAACAAAAGTCTGTTAGTGGCACTTGGAATTTTGGAGAAAATCTGGCAACGCTGGCACAGGGAAGTGCCAGCGAGGTGCATCTGAGCATGGATGCGAATATGCACCGGTTGCCGGAAAAGTCAATAAGTAGAACAAAATTCTTAGTGGCACTTGCAGACGTTGTATCGCATCTGGCTTCAATGGACAGGCTGACACGGATGAAATAACAATAGTTTTATAATCCAAAATTGATTGAATGCAGGAAAAGGAAAAAGGAGAAAAATATGTTTCGAATCGGTTGTCATTTATCATCATCAAAAGGCTTCCTCGCTATGGCAAAGCAGGCAGAGGAAATCGGAGCCAATACATTTCAGTTTTTTACCAGAAATCCAAGAGGCGGCAAAGCAAAGGATTTAGATGTGAAAGATATAGCGGCATATCAGCAGTATGCTGCGGAGCATGGCATCGGGCAGATTCTTGCCCATGCACCCTATACAATAAATGCCTGCGGCAAAGATGAGCGGGTACAGGAGTTTGCCAGAGAAACCATGGCGGATGATTTGCGGCGTTTAGAGGAGATACCGGACTGCAAATATAATTTTCATCCTGGCAGCCATGTGCAGCAGGGAGCGGAAGTTGGAATTGAAAAGATTGCAGGAGTCTTAAATGAAATCATGTGGCAGGAGCAGAAAACAACAGTGCTGCTTGAGACCATGGCTGGAAAAGGAACAGAAGTAGGAAGAAACTTTGAAGAACTGCAGGAGATTTTAAGCAGGGTAAAATATCCGGAGAAAATGGGAGTCTGTCTGGATACCTGCCATGTTTTTGATGGCGGCTATGATATCAGCGGACATTTAGAGGAAGTATTAGAAGAATTTGACCGCATTATCGGACTGGATAAGCTGTGTGCCATTCATTTGAATGATTCGAAAAATGTACTGGGCAGCCATAAAGACCGTCATGAATGTCTGGGTGCAGGCAATCTGACCATGGATGCCATTGTGCGGATAATCAACCATCCGGCATTGAAAAAACTGCCATTTTACCTTGAAACACCGAATGATTTAGAAGGATATGCCAGAGAGATTGCCATGTTAAAAGCGGCAAGAAAAGATTAGCTTAAAGGTTAAGTTTTTCGGAAAAAAGAACGATATATCAGGTATAAGATGGATGGAGGCAATTTTGTCTTAAAATTAGGAGGAGAAATATGATTCGTGTAACAGGAAATAACAGCCTTTTGATGAGTTCGCTGAATACGGACACAGACAATGATACAAAAGTGGTGGACTTGTTAAAAAAGAGCAGTGAGACAGAGAAGAGCAGCAAAATAACCGGGAAAAAGAGTGAAGAATATGACAGTGTCAAGAAGTCTGCATCCTCACTCAAAGCAAGTGCAGCAGTATTAAGTGAAACAGGAGAGGATTCCATTTTTGCCAAGGCAGAAGAAAGCGGAGATTATTCCGATTTGATTTCACTGATAGAGCGTTTTACCGGAGATTATAACAGTCTCTTAGAAAGCCTATCAGACCTTGATACAGACAAATCTGCAAATTACAGCAAGGAATTAAAAAGCATTATTTCCGGTCAGAGTGAAGCGTTACAGAAGGTCGGCATTACCGTAGACAGTAATGGAAAACTTGTAATAGATGAGGTAACTCTGAAAAATGCAGATAAGAAGGAATTAAAAGACCTGTTCCAGGGAGAAAATTCCGTTGCAGGAAAAGTTGCTGATAAAAGCATTTACATCGGAGCAAATGCTGCGGCTGACCAGTATGTGGACAGTTGTGCCAACTATACAGCAGGTGGAACATCCGCAGAATATGTCCAGATGGCAAATCTGATAGGCAGTTACTTAGACTCTCTTTCTTGAGATTAAAGTGTCACTAAGTCAGAAAGAAGCGGTTCAAAAATAACACCCTGCAAAGTATCATCCGAAAGCGACTGCGAATAGGAAATACAGGAAGCAATAAAATGAGCTGCCTGTGTGGTACATTCTTGTAAGGAGAAGCCCCGTAAGGTAAGTGCAGATACAATACTGACGAAGATGTCGCCGGTTCCGGGATACCCCGGACCGGCTTTTTTCGTGGAAACAGTATCCACATTTCCACTGCTATCGGAAATATAGTTAAGGAAAGTGTCGCCTTTTGGACAGCCGGTAATAATACATTTTTTCACACCCAGTGCATGAAGCTTTTTGGAAATGGCAGAAAGCTCCGAATCGGTGCAGTCATGCTTCGGATAAGGCGTATCTGTTAAAAGGCAGGCTTCCGTCAGATTTGGTGTGATAATATCACCCCGGGATACAAAGTCTTTCATGTGATTGCAGAATTCCGGTGTAATATGCTGATAGGCTCTGCCGTGGTCACCCATTACCGGGTCTATAATAAAAAGAGGTTTTTCGGTGAGAGAATCATAGTAATGGGAAATGGCATGGAGCTGTTCCTTGGCACCAAGGTAGCCGCAGTAGATACCGTCCCAGTTCATGGAAAGAGTATTCAGTGCAGCAAAATAATCCTTAAGCTGTCCGGTTAAATCAATTTTCAAGTGGGTAGGGAAACCGGTATGATTGCTGAAAACAGAAGTAGGCACAGGGATTCCCTGTACCTTACATGCACTTACCACCGGGAGAGACACGCTCATGGAGCAGCGTCCCACACCGGATATATCATTGATAATCAGAAGTTTTGGTGGTAAAGTATTTAATTTCATGCGCATGCGCTTTCCTTTCCAAGACGTGGCAGCATATTAGATTTTGCCAGTACCGGACGCAGTGCCATGTATACAGCAGTTGCTACGATAACGGATAATACTGCATTAATGCTGGTTGCTGCAATGTTAATAGAAAGTGTAACTTCTGCTGCCGGTTTTCCTAAGATAACCAGTTTGTAGAAGTAGCCGAACAGTGGGTCAAAAACAACGTTGAATAACAGTCCGCAGATACTTGCGATAACAACCCATTTGAAAACGTGCTTGCTATCTTTGGAAGTGGAAATTTTACCGATTTTGTGTGCAACCAGACCGGTAATCAGACCGATGCAGAATTTTAAGATAAAAGTCTTTGGTGCGTATACAATGTAAATCGGGTCTAAAAGGTCGCCGATTGTCATACCGATGGCACCGCCAATTCCACCATAAACACCGCCTAATAATAATGCCGCAATGCAGGTTTCGCCAAGAGAACCGCCACGAACACCTAATACACATACCGCGTTCCCAAGGTGGAGAGATGTGGCATCTCCGCCAGGAAGTGCAATTTTAATCTGTAAGAATGTGAATACCACATAGGAAAGTGCTGCCATAAGAGCAGTCAGTACAAGTTTGTAGATTCTTTCGTTTTTCATCATAAAGTCCTCTTTTCTTTCTCTTTATTTGCGGTTTATCATAAAACAGAAATGGCATTATAAAAACATCCAATTTTGATAAAAATGACCATGCCAGTTTAAAGATGAAGAGCAAGTCTTTTATGAACGTAATAATAAAAGAGTCCAAGGGAAAGGCATATGGTAAGGCGTATAAATAAAAGTCTTTTCAATTTATGTAGAGAAAGGTATAATAAAATTGCTGGTAAAGTTCAAAAATTACAGTTTATATATGTTATATATGGGAGGATGAAAGAATTGACAGAACAAGGAAGAGTAAATAAGACTGCAATGACAGGGCATACAATTATGGGAATCTTATTGGCACTGGTTAATTTTTTGGAAATTTTCAAAACTTCCAAGAATGTAGTTTATGTGGCGGTGCTTATTGTGCTGGCACTTGGACCGGTGGTGGCAGAATGGATTTGCTATAGGAAAGATCAGGAGACAAAAGCAATCAAGCATCTTTTGGGGATTGGATTTGCAGTATATTATACGGTGGCACTGATAGGTGCCGGCGATCAGTTGGTTTTTGTATATGTAATACCGATGTTTATTTTGATTTCTGTATTTTCAGATTCGAAATATGCATTGGAGCTTGGAATTGGTGCAACTATCGTAAATTTTATTTCTATTGCAGTGCATACGATGAAAGGTCAAGGTGAGGGACCTACTTTCTATGGAACAGAGATTATTATACTGATTTTGACAACGGCATTTTCTTATTGCAGTTCTGCAGTTTTGCAGAAATCGTTTTTATCACGGCTGGGTGAAATGAATCAGGCAAAGGGACAGTCTGATACCATGCTTCAGAAAATTTTAGAAGTATCTGATGCCATGACAAAGAAAATTAATGGAATGTCTGATGAAGTAGAATTACTTGGCAGTGGTGTCAGTGATACCAGAAATGCCATGGAAGAGTTGACCGGCGGAACAACAGATACAGCGGAAGCGGTGCAGAATCAGCTAGGCCAGACAGAAGCGATCCAGAAAAAAGTAATGCAGGTAACCCAGGTTTCTGGCAGCATTGCTGAGAGCATGGCAGTTACAGCAGAGGCGTTGAATGCGGGTAAGAAAAATATTGAACAGCTGGTATCACAGGTGAGTGTGACTGAGCAGACGAACAGTCAGGTGGCAGCAGAACTTACTTCTTTAAAAGAGTATATGGATAAAATGTATTCCATCATTGAGATTATCAATAATATTACTTCAGAAACCAGTCTGCTTTCATTAAATGCATCAATTGAAGCAGCCCGTGCCGGTGAAGCAGGAAGAGGTTTTGCTGTAGTAGCATCTGAGATTTCCAGTCTGGCAACCCAGACACAGGAAGCAACGGTCAGTATTGAAGAACTGATAAGAAATGTATCGGAAGAACTGGAAAAAGTAGTGACCATCATCGAAAGCATGATTTCACAGGTTGAACATCAGAATGTAACAGTCAATGAAACTGCCGGAAGCTTCCGTACGATAGAGGATAATTCGGGCCGTGTACAGAGCCAGTCGGATGCATTGTCCGGTATTGTGAAAGAATTAGAAAGTGCCAATGCAGGTATCATGGATAGTATCCAGACAATTTCCGCTATTTCAGAAGAAGTAGCAGCACATACAAATAATACACTGACAACCTGCGAGAAGA
>ERZ825670.4717-NODE-4717-length-10295-cov-3.533984_pt1 | contig 10295 bp, 7 predicted proteins | sample MGYA00519929_ERZ825670 | MGnify/ENA primary metagenome ERZ825670 (study PRJEB31778, sample SAMEA3449207) | human gut metagenome | biome: human gut; feature: human-associated habitat; material: faeces | place: United Kingdom | collected 2010/2012 ...
AAGCAGATTCTCCACAACTCCGATCAGCCATTCGGAATCATCATAGATGTCCGTATAAATCTGGTGCTTTGTAGCTTCGTCCAGGCGTTCGCTGTTGCCAAGAAGCATATCTGCATTGCCTGAAATGGAGCAAAGGGGCGTTCGAAGATCATGGGAAATTGCCCGAAGAAGATCCGCCCGCAGCTGTTCATTTTTGGCTATCACTGCATTTTTCTCTTTTTCCATGGCATTTTGTGCGTTTTCCATTGCAAGCGCACATTCATTTATCACAGACAGCAGGATGCTGTATTCAAAAGAATCCAATGTTTCCTTTTGCAGCGGTATTCCAATTACACCGTAAACATTGTTCCCGCTCCGAATTGCCAGATATAAGCATTTTGCCTGTGAGAAATACTGTGTGGATGCGCCGGCACGCTGTCTGTTTTCATAAGTCCATCTGGCCGCCTGTTGTTCTTCCTGTGTCAGAAAATCCTCAGTGCTCTCTTTTTCCCCGGAAAAAAGCTTTCCTTCTGATAAAGTTCTTATTGAATGTATTCTCAAATTTTTGTACATAAACAATGGTGTTTTATTTGCTTCGCCATATGGCTCCAACATTTTTAATTCTTCTACTGCTTTTATGCTCACATCTGCTAAAGTAACTTCTTCGTCAATTTTAATAATAGGTATTATATCACATATATTGCTATTTTGTGCATATTTTTCAAATTCTTCTTTAAATTTTTCAAAATTTTGCTTTTTTATTGTAACACCTACTGCCATAGAATGTCCACCAAATTTTTCTAAATTTTCACTGCAATTTGTTAAACTTTCATAAATGTCAAACCCTGGGATGCTTCTTCCAGACCCTTTCCCTTCTTCTCCTTCAAAGCAAACTAATATACTAGGCTTAAAATATAAGTCCGTTATCTTTGAGGAAACAATTCCTATTACTCCGTGATGCCAATCTTCACTTCCTAATACTATTGCTGGCTTTTCTTCTTTTCCTTCCTCAATTTTCTTTACAGCATCTTCATATATCTTTTTTTCAATTTCTTGTCTTTCAACATTGTATTCATTTAATCTTATTGCAATTTCACTTGCTACTTTCGGGTCTTTTGTTAAAAATAGATTTAAAGCCTCTTTTTCCTTTCCCATTCTACCACAAGCATTTATTCGTGGAGCTAGTCCAAACGAAACAGTAAAAGAGTCTATTTGCTTATATCCTGCTACATCTATCAATGCTTTTAAGCCAATATTTTTTGTTACTTCCACTAGTTTTAAACCGAGCTTTGCTATAACCCTATTTTCATCTACCAATGGTACTATGTCAGATATTGTTCCTATACACACAATATCCAAATATTTCAAATATTCCTTTTCTTCCAATTCTAATTTTTGAGATATTGCTTGAATTAATTTAAAACTTACTCCAACTCCCGCAAGTTCTCTAAATGGATATGTATTATCCTTTCTTTTTGCATCTACTACTGCTATTGCATTAGGCAACTTTTCTCCAACTTCATGGTGGTCTGTTACAATAACCTCTAGCCCTAAAGAATTCGCATATTCTACTTCTTCGATTCCAGAAATTCCGCAATCTACCGTAATTATTAAATTTACTCCATCTTTCGCTATTTTTTCTATTGCATTTTTATTTAATCCATATCCTTCATTTAGCCTATTTGGAATATAATGTGTTACCTGTGCATTTCTTTCTAGTAAAAAACTTTTTACCACAGTAACACTTGTAATTCCATCTACATCATAATCTCCATATATCAATATCTTTTCATTATTATTAATAGCCTTTATTATTCTATCTACTGCTTTTGCCATATCTGGCATCAAATAAGGATTGTGAAAATCATGTCTATTTGGTCTTAAAAATAAGTCAATATCCTCCTTTTTAGTTAAATTTCTGTTTACCAAAATTTTAGCAAGTAAACTGCTTATTCCATATTCATTTTTGATTTTTTCTACATTTTTTAGTTTTTCTTCATCTAATTCTATATATTCCCATTTTTTATTCATTTTTTACCTTTTCCTTTTTTACACTTCTATCCTATTTTATAATATTTTTCTCATTTTTTAAAGTCTTTTTAGATAAAAAAGGAACAGACATAAAAAAATATCCATTCCTTCTTACATTCACGTATTAATCAATTTCCCTTATTATTTTATTTTCCATAATATTTTTCAAACTCATTTCTTCTACTCTTAAAAAAATCATAAAAGTATCTTACATTTTCAAGTTCATTCCAACTTTGTACTTTATATGTTTTTGTATCTAAATTATATATTTTAGCATCTAATATTCCCAACATGAATGGTGAATGAGTTGCTATTATAAATTGAACTCCCAAATACCTTGCCATTTCATTTATCTTTTCTGCAAGCTTTACTTGATTTTGAGGTGATAATGAAACCTCTGGTTCATCTAGCAAATACAAATTATCTGGTTCAATATTATCTTCTAAAATTTGCAATGTTGTTTCTCCATTAGAATATTTATCTTGTGAAAATTCAAATCTTGCAAACTGCTTTCCTCCTTCTTTTGTTTGCAAAAAATCTTTTGCATTTTTTAAACCTTTTTCTCTAGCTAAATTACTTTCTATACTTTCTTGCAATACTGCATCTTGTTGTATCTTTCTTATTTCATATAATATTTCCTCACTTTTTATATATCTGCTATTTTGTGGTATTGTGGTTAGTTTTGCTCCATATTCATTTTCTCCTAATTCATATTCACATTCCATTGCATATTTTTCAAAATAGGGTAACCATCCATCAATTTTTGAATAGTTTCGCTCTTTTCCTTTTAAATTTAGTTTATGTGCCATTATATTTAGTATTGTTGATTTTCCACAGCCATTATTTCCATATAGCACTGTTATGTTTTCAAACACAAATATCTCGGGTTCTTTATTTTTGAATATGCAAAATGGATAAATGTTTGAATCTGTACTTCTACTTTCACTTAATTTAAATGTTTTTAAATATATCATATTTCTTCCTTATCTAAAATTCCATATACCATTGCTATGTCTGTTGGTATAATATATTTTGCATCTATTGCTTCTGCAACCACTAATACAAAAGCACTCATTGCTCTTGTGGCATACCACCAGTCTGGATCTTTAACTCTTCTCTTTATTTCATTTAAAGAAATTGACTTATAATATCTTTCTGTTTCCTTTTCTCTGGTTTCAATATCCATCATAATTGGTGCTGCACTATCTTTATACACAGTATTTTCTTCATATTTTATTCCAGAATATCTAGCAAATTTTTCGTGTCCTCCTCCAGCTAATATTAATATATCTGCTTTTTCTTTTGGTAAATTTAACCTCTTTTTTATAAAAGTTTTTACCATTTCTAAATCTGTTGTTGCTAAATCTTCTGCTAAATCTGGAAACTCTTGCATTACATCTATAACTCCAATTTTTGTATTACAGCTTTCTTTTATTTCTTTATTATACATTGCAATTTCAGTAGAACCTCCTCCACCAATGAAAATACATGCTTTGTCATTTACAAATCTTGTTGCGCCAAAAACTGTTAATTCATTTTCACTTTCTTGAGAAATTATATTAAAGTTATATCCTGTTTCTTTTTTAAATCGTTTTAAAAAATTTTCTTTTTCATTATCTGTCAAAGTTCTAAAAATACTTGTACCACACACATATATATCTTTTGAAACAATTTTTAAAGCATTTACACTCTTTATTAATTCTTGTACATCACTTTCCCTTAAACATTTGTCTTCGTTGTAATGCTTCTTGAATTGTATTGTAACTCCTTCTAACTTTTCTATATTATTTCCATCAAATTTATCAATTTTAGTGCATATTGATCCAACCTCTATAATTATTTTATTCATATTATTTATTCCTCCATATACCATTGTTTTAAAAATATACATTTGTTTTTATCATTTAATTTTATTTGATATATCATGTCATATCTAAACACCATTTATAATAATCTTTCATATTCTATTCTCCTAACAAAACCAAGTATTACACGTCTTGTTTTAGTTGTAGCACTGCCACACACTCCACGTGGCTTGTAAACGGGAACATATCTACTGGTTGTATATTGCCTATTTCATAATTTTCATTAAGTTGCTTCATATCTCTTACCATAGTTGCAGGATTGCAACTAATATAAACTACCTTCTTAGGTTTAACTGCTAAAATATTATTAATTGTATTGTTATCCAATCCTTTTCTAGGTGGGTCCACTATTATTACATCAGGATACACTTGTTTCTTTTCCATTAAATTAGAAAATATTTTTTCTACATCTCCTGCAAAAAATTCTATATTTTCAATATTATTTATCTTTGCATTCTCTTTTGCGTCTTCAATTGCTTGCTCTACAATTTCTATTCCATATACTTTTTTAACATAGCTTGAAGCAAAAATTCCTATTGTTCCAATTCCACAATACAAGTCAAATAATATGTCATTTTTACTTAAATCTGCCATTTCTATTGCTGTATTGTATAAAACTTCTGCTTGCACTGGGTTTACTTGGTAGAATGACATTGGAGAAATTTTAAATGTATAATCTCCTAAAATATCATAAATATATCCATCTCCATGAAGAACTATATTTTCATATCCTAGTATTACATTTGTGTTTTTCATATTTATATTTTTTACAATTGTTTTTACATTGTATTGTCTTACAAGCATTTCAACAAGCTCTGTTTCATATGGTATTTTTTTACCATTTACAACTAAGATACACATTATTTCGTGTGTACGAATCCCTACTTTTATTACTATATGGCGAATTAATCCTTCTAATGTTTCTTCATTATATACTGGTATATTTTTTTCTATTATAAATTTTTGAATAGAAAATGCTATTTTTTGTGCTTCTATATTTTGAATAAAACATTCTTTTATTCCTATTATTTCATGCGTCCTTTGTGCAAAGACTCCTACTTGTACTTCTCCTTGTTTATTTAGTCCTACTGGAAATTGTGCTTTATTCCTATAATTATATGGGTTCCCCATTCCTATTGTTTTATGTACATTGACCTTTTTATCTAACATTTTATTTACTAAATTTTGTACCATTTCTTGTTTTATATTTAATGTTTCTTCATAATCAATATGTCTTAAATCACAGCCTCCACATCTTTTATATGTACTACAATCTTCTTCTACTCTAAAAGGTGATCTTTCTAATATTTCTACCATTTTTCCATATCCATAAGATGAAAGCACTTTCACTATGAGTATTTTTACTTTTTCACCTTTCATGGCATATGGAATAAATATGGTGAAATCATTTATTTTTGCAATTCCTTCACCATTCATACCATAATCTATAATATCTACAATATATTCTTCGTTCTTTTTTATTTTTTCCATTTGTATTCTCCTTCATGTTTGTATAATTTTATTATCTCTTTGCTTATATTTTTAGTATAAATTAAATTACTTCTTTTTACAATATTTTTTATATAAATTTTGACAAAAGAAAAAGAAAAAGCAAGCTTTACGAATATATAAAAAATACGAATAATTTTGACTAGTTTTTTGACTACTTTTATATTGAAAACATATAAAATATTGAATATAATGAACAAACAATTATGATTTTAAAATACCTGCAAATGCTTTGAATATAAGCAAATGCAGGTATTTACTTTTGGAGCTACTAACCAGAATCGAACTGGTGACCTCTACCTTACCAAGGTAGCGCTCTGCCTACTGAGCTATAGTAGCAAATGTACTGAGTGCTTAAAATTGCACTCTTTTTAGGCATCATTTTCCATATTTTTGATTGCCTTCTTTCTAATTCTTTGAATAGCGTTGTCTATTGATTTTACTGGAGCATCAAGTTTTTCAGCAATTTGAGTATAACTTTCTCCCTGCATATATCTATTTAATACTCTTTTTTCAAAATCACTTAAAGACTTATCTATTGCATGTTCCACAGATTCATAATATTCTTTTTTAGTAATTGTATCTAATGGGTCTTCTATTTGATGTGAGTTGAATATTTCTATTAAATTTGAATCTTCATCATTTTCATATGCTGTTGTATTTAATGATAAATATGAATTAAGCGGCATATGTTTTTGTCTATTAGAAGATTTTATTGCTGTTATTAGTTGCCTTTCTACACATAGGTTAGCAAAAGTTTTAAAAGAATTCTGCTTGTCTGGGTTATAATTTTGAATTGCTTTAAATAATCCTATTAATCCTTCTTGCACTATATCTTCTTTCTCTGCCCCTATCATAAAAAACTTACTTACTTTCATATTTACTAATTCTCTATATTTTTCAATAAGAAATTCAAGAGCGCACTTGTTTCCAGATTTAATTAAAATAATTAAATCTTCATCACTCATGTCTTTATATTCATCTGTAACTGAGAAATAGACGTTATTGTTTTGCATTTTATTTTTTATTCCCCTTTGTTGAATTTCATTATTTAGCTGTATTATATGGCAGTTTTCCCTACAATGTCAAGAGTTTTTTAACTTTTTATTGCTATTTTCCAATTATTATATTATAATTGTAGAAATTATAGAGATTTTTTAACTAAAATAGTATCTTATAAATAAAATATAATAAAAAGGAGTTATCTATATGGCTTTTGATGGAATAGTTCTAAAATCTGTAGTATCAGAATTAAATACATGTTTAATAAATGGGAAAATAAATAAAGTATATATGCCTAATTCAAATGAAATTTTATTAGGCATTTATTCTGGCGGAAAAAATTATTGTTTACTTTGCAATATTTCTTCAAATAGTTATCGTATCCATTTAACTACAACTAGTAAACCTAATCCTCTAAATGCACCTAATTTTTGTATGCTTCTTAGAAAACATTTAGTTGGCTTTAGAATTATTAATATTTCTACTTTAAATTTAGAAAGAATTGTTACAATCGAGCTTGAGGGCTATAATGAGCTTAATGATAGATTAAGAAAAAAAATAGTAATTGAACTTATGGGAAAACATAGTAATATTATTTTAGTAAATGAAAATAATAAAATTATAGATAGTCTAAGGCATTTAGATGTTTCTTCTGGTTCTCTTCGCGACATTTTGCCTGCACGAGAATATGTACTACCAAGCAATGACAATAAAAAAGATTTTTATAACACTTCTGAAGAAGATTTTATAAATGCTATTGAGCAAGATGTTGCAAAATCGCTTGTTAGTAATTATACAGGTTTTAGTAATAGTTTTGTTTTGTCAACTTTAGAAAATTTAAATATTTGTCTAATTTCTAGAGTACCAACTACTTTTTCTTCATAAGTAGGTTCTAGCATTCCTCTCATAGAACTTTCCATTTCTTCTACCAATTTATAAATAATATCATATGTTTTTATATCTACACCATATTCATTTGCTATATCTTTTATTTTAGCAGTAGCACGAACATTAAATCCTAAAATCAAAGCATTTGAGGCACTTGCCAAAACAATATCACTCTCTGTAATAGCTCCTACACTACCATGAATGACTGATAATTTTACGCCATCAACATCAATTTTTTCAAGTGAAGATTTTACAGCTTCTAAGCTACCATTAACATCTGTTTTTAAAACAATATTAATAGTCTTAGTACCTTCTTTTATTTTATCAAATAAATCATCAAAACTAATCTTTTGATTATTAAAGTGTTTCTCTTTTTCTCTTAGACTTCTTTCATTAGCAATTTGTTTTGCCTCTTTTTCAGTTTCAAACGCCATGAACTTGTCACCTGCACTTGGAATATTTGCAAATCCAGTTACCTCAACAGGGGTAGAAGGAAGAGCTTCAACAATATTCTCCCCTAAGTCATTTTTTAAAGTTCTTATTTTACCAAAGCTAGTACCAATAACAACAGGATCACCAAGTCTTAAAGTACCATTTTGAATTAATAAACTTATTACATTTCCAACTTTTTTATCTTGTCTTGACTCAATTACTACACCACTAGCATAACGTGAAGGATTTGCCTTATATTCATTCATTTCAGCAACTAATAAGATACTTTCCAAAAGTTCGTTAACACCTTCACCAGTATGAGCTGAGATACGATTTACAATAATATCTCCACCCCATTCTTCTGGTGTAAGACCGTTTTCTACTAACTGAGTTAATACACGATCAACATTTGCTCCTTCTTTATCTATTTTATTGATTGCAACAATAATTGGAACACCAGCTGCTTTAGCGTGATCGATAGCTTCTTTTGTTTGAGGCATAACTCCATCATCTGCTGCTACTATTATTATTACTATATCAGTAACACTTGCCCCTCTAGCACGCATTTGTGTAAATGCTTCATGTCCAGGTGTATCAATAAATGTAATATTTTCTCCATTACAAGTAACAGAATAAGCTCCAATAGCCTGAGTAATACCACCAGCTTCTAAACTTGCAATCTTACTCTTACGAATATAATCAAGTAAAGTTGTTTTACCATGATCAACATGACCCATAATTGTTACAACAGGAGGACGTTTTACTAAATCTTCTTCCCTATCTTCAATCTCAAAACTTTCAAAATTTGAAATATCAGCTGTTTCTTCTTTCTTTAGAACCTTATCAAACTCGCTAACTAAAACCTCAGTAGTTTCAAAATCAACACTTTGATTCAAATTAACCATTATTCCAAGTTCCATTAACTTCTTTATAAGTAAAGCCCCACTTACATTTAAAGCTGTAGCCAACTCAGAAACAGTCATTCCATCCTTATAAAGGATAACATTCGAATCTATATCTTGAACATTACTTTGTAATTTTTCACGGTGTTTATACATCTTTTTCTTTTCTGCTTGAAAATTCTTTTTAGCATCCTGTTGTCTCTTTTGTTTTGATTTAACTTTTTCAAATTTATCTCCATTATCAAAGTCAAATTTAGATCCTTCAGTCATCTCTAAAGCTTTATCATAGGTTTTTTCATCTTCCAAATATTCACTAAGTTCTTCACTAATTTCTGAAGAATCCTCCATATTATTTGAAGAAATATAATTATCTAATTTTACAATATCTGTCTCAGATAATAATGATGAAGGATCAGTATTATTTATCCCTAATTCCTTACAAATTTCTTTTATCTTTTCAATGTCTAAGTTTACATCATTTGCATACTCCAATAAACTCATCATGAAAACCACCTCACTTTCTTACATTTTTTCTATTTCATTTTTTACCTCTTCATATGTTTCATCACTAATTGTACATTCTAATCTTTTTTCTAATATTTTAGTTTTTTTAGCCTTTTCTAATACATCTACATCTTTTTTAATATATGCACCACGGCCATTAATTTTTCCACTTAAATCACAAACAACCGTTCCGTCTGTTGTTCTAACGATTCTTAACAATTCACGTTTAGGAAGTTTTTCTCCCGTCACAACACAACTTCTCATAGGTATTTTTTTTTGTTTCATGTTATCACCTATTCTTCTGTTCTAATGTTTATTCCATTTTCACTTGCTTGTTCACGAGTTTTTATATCTATTTTATAGTGTGTTAATCTACTAGCAAGTCTTGCATTTTGACCTCTTTTTCCGATAGCTAAAGAGAAGTTATCATCATCTGCTATTACCATTGCTTCTTGTTTTTTAGGATCAGTAATAATTACTGTTAAATTCTTAGCAGGACTTAAACTATTAGCAATAAAAACAGCTGGATCTTTGTCATATCTAACAACGTCTATTTTTTCTCCACCTAATTCATTAATAATACGTGCAATTCTGCTTCCTTTTTCTCCAATACATGCTCCTATTGGATCTACATTAGGATTTTCTGAATAAACTGCTACCTTACTTCTTGAACCAGCATCTCTTGCTACACTATATAAAAGAACTGTTCCATCACTAAGTTCAGGTATTTCAAGTTCAAATAATCTCTTAACAAAACCATAATGTACACGTGAAAGTAAAACTAATAGACTCTTACCATTATTATCAACTTTAGTAACATAAACCTTTATTTGGCTACCCATTTCTATTTTTTCACCTGGAATAATATCTTTCTTAGGTAATATTCCATTAGTACGACCTAAATCTATATAATAGTTATCTGGATCTTCTAAAGCTACTGTACCAACTAACATTTCATCTTGCTTATCACCAAACTCTGCCATGATACTATTTCTTTCAGCTTCTCTAATTTTTTGAACTACTACTTGTTTTGCAGTTGAAGTAGCAACACGACCAAAGTCTTTTGGTGTCACTTCTGTATCAATAGTATCACCAACATTTAAAGTCTTATCAATCTTTCTTGCATCACTTAATTTAATTTCAACATTAGGATTAAAGTAAGAATATTTTTCTTCCTCTTTTT
>ERZ825670.4727-NODE-4727-length-10284-cov-55.068237_pt1 | contig 10284 bp, 8 predicted proteins | sample MGYA00519929_ERZ825670 | MGnify/ENA primary metagenome ERZ825670 (study PRJEB31778, sample SAMEA3449207) | human gut metagenome | biome: human gut; feature: human-associated habitat; material: faeces | place: United Kingdom | collected 2010/2012 ...
GCCCACTATTCACTAATTATATTCAGTAGAACCTTGTTTTATTAGTTATTCTTGTATATCAGTTATTTGTAGATATTTTCATTTAATTGAAATACACACGGAATTTCACTGTTTTAGAAAATATTGGTACTATTTGGTACTATATTTCAGAATAGATTTCGTACCTTTGTACCAGTAATCAAAGGACATTGCGTATGGATTTCATCTTCATAAAATCATCAAAGGCAGGGAAAGAGGACTTTGGTTCGGTCTATGCCCGTGTGCGCACAGGCAAGGCCAACGTGAAAACCGTAACAGGCTTCACCATCAGACAGCTTGAATGGGAGAAATACCGCTCCCTGCAATACACCTCGTCCGCCCTCATGTCGAGCATCGGGATAAAGTACGGGCAGTTCGCCCAAGTCCTCGCAAGGATAAAGGCGGCGTTCGAGGCAGATGATTTCGACCCTAAAAAGGCGAAATCCGTCATCGAGAGCGTAAAGCACGATGTACTGAACGGCATGATGCAGGTTGTGGAGGTCAAGCCCAAGGGCAAGATGCTGTTCGAGGATTTTCTTACCACTTATATAGAAGATTTGGAAACAGGGCGGCGCACCAAGAAAGGCCGCACTGTAAAAGTAACCCCAGCCTACATCAAGGGGCTGCGCATCATCCAGACCCAAATCCGCAACTATCAAAAGGAGATGCACCGCAAAATCGGGTTGGATGACATGACGATGGAAACACGCAACAGCCTTGTCGGTTACTGGAAAGGGCGCGGTCTGATGCCCAACGCCATCAATTCTTATATGACAAGCGTCCGTACCGTGGCAAAGGCGGCATACGAAGACAAACTGACCAAGTGCGACGATTTCCGCCATTCAGACTTTGTTCCGAAAAAAGAGGAAGTGGACAACATCTATCTTACGCCGGAACAGATACAGGAAATGCTCGAACTCGACCTTTCCACCAAGGAGGCCGTCAGGGAACGGCTGGAGGCACTCGACATCAGCGAGGACGAGAAACTAACGCAGCTTTCCAAATGCCGCATCACCCACATACGCACCTTGGAACACGTGAGGGATATTTTCATTGTCGGCTGCCTGACCGGGCAGCGCGTGTCCGACTATTCGAGGATATGCGATGACATGATAACCGAGATAAACGGGGTGGAGTTCATTTTGCTTACCCAACAGAAAACGGACAAGAAAGTCTATATCCCGGTGGACAGGCGAGTAAGGCAGATACTTGACAAATACGACGGCAAGCTGCCCCATGTATGCCCCAACGAAATGAACAAGCTGATAAAGACTATTGGGCTGTTGCTGGGCTGGACGCATGACTGCGGATTTGACGGGAAGCGGCTCAACCCGAAACGGGGGCGGAGGTTCTGTGATATGCTCCTCTCGCACACGGCACGAAGAAGTTTTGCCACCAACGCATACAAGGCCGGAGTGCCGTTGTCATCCATCCAAGCCATAACGGGACACAGCAGCGAGGCACAACTGCGCCGCTACCTTAAACTGGATGCGGAGGAAAAGGCCGTGATTGCGTTGAAGGACTTTAAGGGTATCATTGAAATGTAAAACGGCTGCCTATGGAAAAGACGAGATTTGCAATCATCAGTGCCCTGTTCAGGCTGTCGAAGATTATCGGCAGGAGCCTGAAACTGGCGGAAAACCTTTCTGACGGCAAGATTGAAGATGAAGCCGGGGACAAGGACATCTGCAAAAACATCCGGCGTGAAATGAAAACCGTTCCTGCCCTGTTGAACGAGGTGCGGGAATACATCGCCGAACACGACGACAAGGAACTGGCACACCAGTTTGTCCGGCTGCACGGGGACGCGAAACGGCTGCATGACCTTTGTTCGGCATATCTGCAGGACTTGGGCAAGGAAGCCCTTTATGCGGGCATCGTCTATACTTCCATAGAAGTAATCGGCCAATACTTCTTTCCTGACGGAAACGAACAGGGAAAAGTCCGTCCCATGACACGCATCGAAGCCACGGACTGCATCGACACCATCCGAACCACCATCCGAAAATGCACGGCTGAAACCAGTGTAAACAAAGGGAAAGAATACATAGGCGAAGAAGCGTATGCCCTGCTTGCCGACATGGACAAGGACAAAATCGAGGCCGTCAAGGAATATATCACAAACGCCAACGACAAGGATTTGGCACGGCTGTTCACGGAGGATTTCGCAAAAGCCGTCCACCTTTCTATGGTGTTCCAAGACGGCAATACAAAGACACAGTCAGCCGGGATTAAGATGTTCCATATCGCCTTGGCAATGGGCTATGTCAAGAGGAACATACTCCATGAGGATGCAACCGAATCCGAAGTGAAAACACCGCCTGACCAAACGATGCCGGGCTTTACCGCCGCCGATACCGTGCAGGGCAGAGCGTTCAGCACGACTGCGCAGGTGCCAGTTTTAAGGCTGTACCAGTTCCTCACCACTTTTACCGTACAGAGCGGCCCCGACAAGGGCAAGCCCGTACTGGACGGCAATGCCGTTTCCGACAAGGACTTCATACGTTCCGTCATGCGTGCCGACTATTCAACGGCCTATCAGAATTGCGTGAAAGGAAAGATGCGGTGCGTCATCACCCTGTTGTCAAAAGCCTATTTCAAGGATTGGAAGGAGTACCGCACAACCGCAGCCCGTTCCATAGGACTTACAGCGGAAAGCCTTGCCAAGTACAACGTGGAAAAGCCTTTCGTAAGCAGGCTCAAAGAACTGCTCCCGATGATAAAATAATGCGGTAGTCCACACGTGGTTACAACTCACCACAGCCCACCGCTTTGCACAAGCCGTTAGACATCAGATGTTTGGCGGCTTTTCTTATGCCCGTTCATTTCACAAATCCCCACAAGTTCACCCGTTTCATTCACCATCTAACTTTGCCGCCGTAATTTCAAAATCAATGACTTATGGCAGAAAATATGGAAATGGTACTGGTATCGCGCGACGAGCTTCAGCAACTCATCGGCGCAAGCGTGAGGTGCGCGCTGGAGGAATACGGACAGGCGCAGACACCACAGGAGACATCGGAGTATTACACCATCCGGCAACTGGCCGAGAAATGGGGCGTGAGCATCGCGACCATCTGGCGGCACGAGAAACTGGGACATATCAAGGGGCAGCGGATTGGGCGGCGCGTCCTGTTCCCGAAAGAGCAGATTGACCGCATCAAGAACCTGAAAGCCACCAACAGGGACGCGGACAAAAGCGCCAAGGGATAATCCATATAACGCACAATAAAAAAATATCATGACTTATGAAGAATTTGAAGCAGCTTGTTTTGCCGTGCTATAAAATGGAGGTGGCAATGAATGTGGAGGCATGGTATTTCCTGCACGGGACAACCAATGGCGTGTGCAACCTGACCTATTTTCTTTCCCTTTTGTCGGGGATGGCGGTCACGGAAGTAAGTAAAACCAAACGTGGATTGGGTTATGTGCTCCATCCCGGACAGGTGGACGGCTCCATGCTGTCATTGGCAAAGGAGTGGAATATCGGGCGCAAGTCCGTCAGTCGTCTGTTGGAGGATTTTTCGCAGCGGGGGCTAATCCGTGTTGTTTCCAATCCCATAACCACCATCATGGATATGGTGTGTGTAAAGTCATGGATGATGGACGGACGGCTCACGGAAAATCCAACATACCAACAGACGGTCAAGGCATACGAGGGAGTACGTATTTACCTTTTTAACGGCCAAAGGCTGGAGACCTTACGGAAAAGTTCGGCAAAGGCGAAAAAGTCCAAGGACAAGTCTGTCCCGACAGCGCAGTCAGGTTTGTTCATATCAGAGAACAAGGGACAGACCGCAAAACCGGAGTGCCCAATGGCAAATCTTGCCAGTCCGCCAATGGCTGATACCTACGATGCCAACTCACAAACGGAGGACATTCTTCCAACAGTACAGGACATGGATATTTTTCCCGATAGCAATATACCTTATAAACAGGCGTAAGCAAGGAAAGGCGTGAAGTATTTAAGTGGCGTTTTTTAGGGCTGGCAAGTTAATGTTTTCGTCCACGAAAACTACGCCACCGACGGCGACCCGACCATGCGGATAACGGCAAGACCGGATTGCAGCCCTAAAAACGCCGACCCATTTGTAACAGACAATAACAAGCGAATGACAGAACAAGATACCAATCATAAAGGAGGCCGCCCCAAAGCCGTAAAGGGCAAGGCACGGACTAAGACCATATCCACACGGCTTACGCTGGCCGAATGGAAAACGGTCATGAAACGGATTGCCGATGCGGGCAAGAAGCCGTCACACTTCCTGCGCGAACTGCTGCTTCAGGGCAAGGTCGTGGCGGCACGGACGCAGGAGGACAGGCAGCAGATAAGGATGCTGGAGGGTGGTTGCAACAACCTGAACCAGTTGGCGAAGATGGCACATCAACAGGGCTTCCCCAGAACCAAAGGAAGAATCACCGCCCTGCTGGACGAATTCAACAAAATCATCGAGAGGATATGATGGGCGACTTGAAGAAACGGGCGAGCTTCGCCAAGCTGGTGAACTACGTGAACAACCCGAAGAAAGCGCGGCTCATAGACAGCAAGGATGTGAGGCTTGACAATAATGCAACCATAGCAGCGAGTATGCAGGGACAGGCGGACGACAAGCCGGGGCGCAAGCTGAATAATCCGGTGTACCACATTTCTTTGAACTTCGTCCACGAGGATGCGCCAAAGCTGACGGACGCTCTGATGGCAGAAATAGCACGTGAGTACATGAAGCGCATGGGCATTGTGAACACCCAATATATTGTATGCCGCCACACCGACAAGGAACACCAGCACTTGCACATCGTGGCCAACAGGGTGGACAACGACGGGAACACCATAAGCGACCGGAACGATGCCATACGCAACGTGGCGGTATGCAAGGCTCTTACAAGGGAATACGGACTGCACTTTTCCAAAGGCAAGGTGAATGTGAAGCGTGACCGTCTGCGCGGCAAGGACAAGGTGAAGTATCAAATCCATGATGCCGTCAAAGCATCCCTGTCCCATTGTAACAGTTGGTCGGAGTTGTGCGACAGGCTGGCCAAGCAAGGCATCGGGGTGAGCTTCAAGTTCGACAAGCGTAACGGCAATATCGTTGGCGTGTTGTTCACCAAAGACGATATTTCGTTCAGTGGCTCACGGATAGACCGTAGCATGGGCTTTTTTAAGCTGGACAAGCAGTTCGAAGGCCGCATCGTCGAGGGCTTGGAATGGAGAAACAATCTGTGCCATACCCGACCAACGGCTGAAAGCAGAACAAGCCAGACGGGAACCATATATAAACCAGAGCATCCATTTGAACAGACGGATAAAGCCTATTTTACCGATGACCATGCAGAAGCATCCGGCAGCGGAACTTTCGCCGATGCCGATGCGAATACAGACATAGTCCAAGTGGGCATCAACGCACTCATCGAGTTGTGCGTCCAACCTCACCAAGCCAAGGTTTCATCCGGCGGTGGAGGTGGAGGAAACGAAAGCGGCTGGGGCGAGAACGACAAGGAAAAGAACAAGTACAAACCCAAAAAGATGAGAAGATGAAGGACAACTTACAGAACATATCCGACCTTATCGGGGCATTGGCAGAGGACATCGAGGAAATCAAGAAGATACTGGCCACAAAGGACGCTTCGGACAAGGACGAGGCGGTGAAAAGGCTTGCGGTGAAGCTGGAGCCAGTCATACGTTTCTTTGGCGGCAGCACGCCGGAGAATATCAACGGCATTTTTAGGAGCAAGGAAACCATCGAGGCATACAAGAAGTCATTGGGCGGTGAAATGATTGTGAGCCTGCAGGAATACACCGATGCCAACGACAAGAATATGCGCGAGCGTGGCATCCCCACTACCAAGGATTTGCTCTACAAGATACTGGAAGTGCTTACTGACCATGTGGAGAAAGACAAACAGGTTTCACAGAAGGCACAGCAGAAGCAAGGCTTCACACGGAAACTTTGTCAAGCTATCCACTTTTACAAAGTAACAAGCGGAATCAAACGGCTATGGGACAAAATACCCGATGGTTGGTACAAGAACCCTTACGCATGGGCTGGCATCGCTAGTACACTCGTGTTCTTTGCCTTGTTTGCCATTAGTTGGATGCGATGGCATGAATACCAGGAAGAAAACAGACGGTTGAAAACGGTTGCAGATAAACACCAAGTGACCATGTTCATGCTCAACGAGCTATACCCTGAACTGGCAGTGACCGTCGGGGCATACGAGAAACTGGTGGAAACGGTCGGTAAGGATTCCACGCTGACCGTATTCAACAGGCAGCTTAAAAAAGTGAGAAATGAAAACGAATCCAAACAATAAAAATAAAGTGAATGGCATCCATCAAGGTAAAATATCGTCTTTCCGCCACAAACGGCAAGGAGGGCAGCATCTACTATCAGGTAATCCACAAGCGAACAGTCCGCCAAATCGGAACGGACTTCCGCGTGTTTGATACGGAATGGGACAAGGAAGCATCGTCCGTCCGAATCATGCCTGAAACCAGCGAGAACAGGAAACAGTACCTTTATAGCGTTTCAGAGCGCATCGGTTGGGACATCCGACGGTTGCAGGCCATCATCGCACAATGCGACAGGCAAGGCGGAAAATACTCCGCAGATAATATCATAGAGAAGTTTAACGGACAGATGGATGGGCAATCGCTATTCGGTTTCATGCAGGGAATTATCGGGCAGATGAAGCAGCTTGGCAAAGTACGCACGTCGGAAACCTACACCGCAGCCTTGGCCAGTTTTATGAAGTTCCGCGAGGGGCAGGACATTCTTCTGTGCGAGATAGACAGCGACACCATGATGCTCTATGAGGCATGGCTCAAAAGCAAGGAAATCTGCCCCAACAGCACTTCCTTTTATATGCGCATACTCCGTGCCGTCTATAACCGTGCCGTGGAAAAAGAACTGACAGAACAGAAATATCCGTTCAAGCATGTTTACACGGGTATCGGCAAGACGGTTAAACGCGCCCTCCCGTTGAAGGCGATAAAGCGCATCAAGGAACTCGACCTGACCTTGAAACCGCATCTGGACTATGCACGGGATATGTTCCTCTTTTCATTCTATACCCGTGGTATGTCTTTCATTGACATGGCTTATTTGAAGAAATCGGACTTGAAGAACGGCGTCATCATATACCGCAGGAGAAAGACGGGGCAGCAACTGACAGTCAAATGGGAGAAGTGCATGGAGGACATCATCGCCAAATACGACGGCTACTCCACCGCCCAATATCTGCTGCCGATAATCACCAACCCATGCGCAGACGAACGGACGCAGTACCGCAATGCCATCAGCCGTATTAACGTGGCGTTGAAAGAAGTCGCCCGTTTAGCCGGGTTGAATATGCCGCTGACCATGCACTGCGCGAGGCATTGCTGGGCAAGCATCGCCAAGAGCAAGAACATACCGCTTTCGGTCATCAGCGAGGGGATGGGGCACGATTCGGAGGAAACCACGCGCATCTACCTTGCATCGCTTGATACAAACGTGGTGGACAGGGCGAACAGCCTTATCCTGAAAGACTTGTAACCGCGAAACTTCGATGGAATCTGTTTAGCAAAAATCGTAATCTCTTGATAAGAGTTACAGTTGATATTGCAAAGATACGCATAATATTGCAAAATCCGCACTTTTGCCTCATTTATAATGGGATATAAAGGATATTTGGTACGGTTTTGTTTAGTAAAACCGATTTTGGAAGCCTGTTAACTTATTGATTCACAGCATTTGTATTTCCAAGATATATCTCTTATCAAGAGATGAATTTCAAGGATATACTACATAAATTCCGTACCGAATCATTCACCGAAAAGGAAAAGGGTACAAAGTTCGAGCGTCTGATGCGCTCATGGCTGTTGACAGACCCACGCTACAACGAGCTTGAAAAGGTGTGGCTGTGGGAGGATTTTCCGGGGCGCAAGGACTTCGGAGGCACGGACACGGGCATCGACCTCGTGGCCAAGACCGAGATGGGCGACTATTGGGCTATCCAGTGCAAGTGCTATGGGGAGGATGCCGTAATCGACAAGCCTGCTGTGGATTCGTTCCTCGCCACCTCCAGCCGCACGTTCACCAACGAAGTCACTTTCCAGACCACCCGGTTTGCCAAACGCATATGGATTTCCACCACCAACCATTGGGGAAGCAACGCCGAGGAAGCCATCCGCCACCAAGACCCGCCTTTCTCACGGGTAGGGCTGATTGACCTGAACTCTTCCTGTGTGGACTGGCAAAAACTGATGGACGGACTTACGGGAACTTCCGCACTCGTGGAGGGCAAGAAACCGCGCAAGCACCAGTTGGATGCCATATCCAAGGCATACACGCACTATATTATTGACGGCAACAACCGTGGCAAACTCATCATGGCCTGCGGAACAGGCAAGACCTACACCTCGCTGCTTATTACCGAACAGTTGTTGGGCGACAAAGGACTGGTTTTGTTCATGGTTCCGTCCATTGCCTTGCTGGGGCAGTCGCTCAACGCATGGTCGACAGATGCTAAGAAACCCATCAAGGCCGTCTGCATCTGTTCCGATTCCAAGGCTTCGCGAAAGATTCAGAATAAATACGATGATATGGATGACAGCGTGGTTGACCTTGCCGTGCCAGCGTCCACCAGTCCGCAGTCCATCACATCGCAGTTGAAGAAATACCGCAACCATGACGGATTGGTAGTAGTGTTCTCCACCTACCAGTCCATTGATGCCGTGTCAGCGGCACAGCAGGAGATACTTTCCGAAACAGACGGAGAGTATGGCGTGTTCGACTTTATCATATGTGACGAAGCCCACCGCACCACGGGCGTGAAGCTGTCGGACAAGGACGAGAGCAACTTCACCAAGATACACTCCAACGACAATGTGCAAGGTCGTAAACGGCTTTACATGACCGCTACGCCGCGGCTTTACGGCGAATCGGCCAAGATAAAGGCATCGGAAAAGGACTGCATCCTCTGTTCGATGGACGACAAGGCTTTGTACGGGGATGAGTTCTATCGCGTGAATTTCTCCTATGCCGTACAGAACGGACTGCTGACCGACTACAAGGTGCTTGTGCTTACCGTCGGTGAGGATGATGTACCGGAAAACATCAGGCGCGATGTCACCGACACGACCACGGAACTGAACTTTGACGACACGTCCAAGCTCATCGGCGTAATCAACGGACTGTCCAAGATGATACAGGGCGACGACCACCGTACATGGGATGCCGACCCGCACATGATGCGCCGTGCCGTGGCGTTCTGTTCGTCCATTGACAGGAGCGCAAGCAGAGTGGGCATCGCTTCCAAATATGTGGCTTCCGTGCTGCCGAAAATATCGGCAAAGTACGACGAGAATCTGGATGCGGAAAGCCTTTCGCATACCGTTTCGATAGCCACAAAGCATATAGACGGCTCGATGAACTCACAGGAGCGCAACGGAATCCTGCAATGGCTGGCAGACGAACCGGAAAATGACAGGGAGTGCCGAGTGGTGACCAACGTGCGGTGTCTGTCCGAGGGCGTGGATGTGCCGTCGCTCGATGCCGTGCTGTTCCTTTCCGCCCGTAACTCGCAGGTGGATGTAGTGCAGTCGGTAGGCCGTGTAATGCGCACTTTCCACAAAGGACTGCCCGACGAGAAGAAGTACGGGTACATCATCATCCCTATTGTCGTGCCGTCCGATGTTTCAGCAGAAGAAGCACTCGACAACAGCAAGACCTTTGATGTGGTCTGGGAAATCCTGAACGCATTGCGCTCCCACGATGACCGTTTCAATGCGATGGTGAACAAGATTGCGCTCAACAAGCAGAAACCAAACAAGCAATTCTATACGCCGTCTGTAACCATCGGCAGACCAGGACTGGGCTTTCAGGAGGGAGAGGAAGAAGCGCGGCAGATGGAGAACGCGGAAATCGCCCGGCAGTTGGAGTTTCGCTTCGGTGAGTTGCAGGACGGCATGTATGCCAAGCTCGTGGAGAAGTGCGGCGACCGCCTCTATTGGGAAAACTGGGCAAAGGAAATCGGACTTATCGCGCACAAGTTCATCGAGCGCATATCCAAGCTCATCCAGTCCGGCGTACACAAAAAGGCGTTCAACGAATACCTCAAGGGGTTGCAGCGAGACCTTAACCCGTCCGTGGATGCAGCACAGGCCATTGAAATGCTGGCACAGCACATCATCACCCGTCCGGTATTCGATGCGCTGTTTGCCGATTACCAGTTCGTGAACAACAACGCCGTAAGCCGCTCCATGCAGCGCATGATAGACCTCTT
>ERZ825670.4728-NODE-4728-length-10284-cov-2.462900_pt1 | contig 10284 bp, 10 predicted proteins | sample MGYA00519929_ERZ825670 | MGnify/ENA primary metagenome ERZ825670 (study PRJEB31778, sample SAMEA3449207) | human gut metagenome | biome: human gut; feature: human-associated habitat; material: faeces | place: United Kingdom | collected 2010/2012 ...
TCGATTATTTGGATTTGCTTTTTTGTTGATTTTCTTTAGTTCAAAAAAGTGTATCGACAGTTTATCACTGAGAACTTCATGACGGTTTTTTTCAAGTATTTTAAAATGTGAATGAAATTCACCACATTCAAACATATTAAAATTAATAATATTTATGCAGATGCATTCTTTGAGTTCGCCATATTCTTCTCCGCTTTTTAACTCACTGCTGTACATTTTTGACCAATAAAACAGGGTTCTGTCCCTGAAATCAGGTTCTTCCTTGACCTGTATTTCAACATTTATCAGCTTATCACTGTTAAGCTGCATTTTAAGATCCATTCTGCTGAATTTGCCTGTAAGGGTTTCAGGAATTGTTTCTGTATTATTCATAGTAATGCTTTGAATAGTTTCAATAGGGATCTCCAGAATCTGTGAAAGAAAATCCTTTAAAATATCCTCGTTATCCTTAGAACCGAATATCTTTTTAAATATGACATCGAGCTTTGCTTTAACTATATTCCTTGACATTGGCTGTCACATCCTTTTTCTTTTATTATACCACATTATTTTTTTAACTGCAATGTTTTTCAGTTTCTTAAGGCAGCACCGCACAAAAATTTTACAGTGTTGCCTTAAATTTTCATACCTTTATGCTTTGGAACGGTATTCGGAGGAGGTTTGTGAGTTATGAAGGCTACAAGCTCCTCATTAACGTCATTGTATTTTGGACAGTGATTAAACGTAACAAAGCCTTTTTCAGAATACTTTTTACAGTGTTTTTCAGCAGCCGAACGTCCTGCAGCATCATTATCAAGGAAAAAATGCAGTTCCTTTATATCGGGATGAGTTTTAAGGTACTGTTCCAAAGCAACGTCTGATGTTCCTGCAAGGCAGAGTCTTGAATGCACAGTCCATGCTTTTTCATTTTTTATAAATTTGTTTGTAAGTGTTGCATGACTCAGCAAATCAATCGGAGCTTCAAAGATATACAGTTTGCTTTTATTTGTTCCCTCAATTGAAAAAGCATACTTTTTATCACTCCCGTCACAGTCACCCTTAAACGGCTTACTTGTGTTAGTTCCACGCACACAGGCAAATGCAGCTTTGTTTTGCTCATTGTAGCCTACGAAAACAACATTATTGTGAATATCCTGATAAATCATTTTGTCACTTATCATTTTACTTATGATATTTGCATCAATCATTCTTGTTTTATTCAGATATGCAAAAAGACGTGAGAACTTTCCGTCACATTTCTGCGGAAGTTCCAACGTCTTTTTTGAATTATTCGTTTTATTGGATATTGGCGGTGGTTTCGGCGTTGTATTTGAAAATGTCTGTCCGCCGATAAGCTCAATAACAGCCTCCTGAAAGCTCATACCCATATTTTTCTCAAGGAATGAAATTGCATCACCGCCATGCTCACCTGTACTCCAACGTTTCCACCCTCGGCGGTTTTCAAATATCGATAAGCTTGACATATCTCCCGGAAACTTTCGCCTGATTTTTATTTTGTAGCACGTTCCCATTTTCTTTAGTTCATATCCTTTTTTGCTGAGATAATCAACAAGGTCTGTTTGATTAGTTGCTTCTTTTTGTTCTCTTGTTATGTGCATATGACCTCCTGTTACAATATAATTAGTCGGGTAAAACCTTACATCCAGCAAGGGTTTACACGCACTTGTTACCTAAGCTTTTTAGGTAAAAAACAATAGGCTTACAATTGGAAAAACAAAAAGCACCATATTCGTGAATATCGTGCTTTTATATGTGTATTCTGTTATTTATATCAGTGGCTGCATCAGCTCTGCTGATATATTAATAAGTGTTTCGTTCCGATAACTCCTATCTTCCGGCAGGTTTATAAGACTAAGGAAATAAGCCTCATCTATTTCAAGCTGCTTTTGAAATACAATTTCTGCATTATCACCGTGTCCATTTGTTACAAGAAGCTGCATGGTTTCTACATTTTTGTCATCGATGATATTACGTTTATGGTTTATAATACAATAATTCAAATCAATGTATGCTCCGTTTTCCTTTTTGGTAATAATATCATAATCATTATAATAATTATGAGGAGTAAATTCAACAGAGGGACACTTCAATTTTATTGCTTCATATAGATGACTATTCCTTAATACAGGCTGACCATATAATGTCTTAGACCATGTAAGATGACCTAATACATAAGGAAGATTGTTAAGTGTTGACCATGAATAAAGCCAACCATGCCCATTTACATATGTTTCAAGCATTCTTCTGGCAGCTGACGGAAGGATTTTAATATCAATCGCTTTTGACAGAACATAAATTACTCTGTCAAATTGCTCTCTCATCAAATCATATATTTTTCTCTCATAATCTGTCAATCGCTCTTTTCTTGAATTTTCATTAACATCAAAACGATTTCGTGAATAAGGACAGTAATCGTATGCCTGCTGATTATACACTGCTAATCCTGAAATGCTGTTTAAATGGTGCTTACCATAGCAGCTTCTGCTGTCCTTTATAGGCTTATAAAGTCCGATTATTTGAATTGGGTTATCACAGGCAGGACATACAGCGTACTGTGATAATTCATTTTTTTCACCATAAACATAATATGGTGGTTGTTGCTGTGTTTCGTATTCAAATATGTCTTTTCGAATTGTATGGATTTTGTTATTTCCGGTTCTGAGTTTAAATGTTTTCATTTATTCTCTCCTTGCAAAATCAGGAAATCTCTTTTCAATACTTATCCACCATTCCGGAGGTAAGCTTGGTACAGCTTTCTGTTGTTCAGCAAAATGTAAGCATTCAAGTATATCAACTAAACCTATGCTGAATTCATGAACCATATCTTTTAAATGGAATAAGTATTCTTCACTGCAATTATCACAGTGAATTTCTTCTGCTTCACCTGTTAATTCAGCTTTTTTCGGTAAATTATTCAGTTGTTGTCGGATATTTTCTTGAATAGATTTATTGCTTCGCTGTAACGCACACAATATTTCCTTACAAATATTGTTTTGAAAACTGACAAAGCGTTCTTCCTCCTTATAATTGTTAATATTAAGATAAGCAGAAAAAATTCTCAGCAGCTTTTCTGAATATCTATTTTTCTCATTTAAGCTGCATATATCACCACACAAAACTTCTAAATCTTCAATCAAACGATTTACCGAAATTCCATTGCTTATTCTTAATGCCGTTATATATATAATATTATTAGAAAAGCGAATTTCTTGTGGGATTTCTTTTAATCTTATCTTATCATATAATAACATGCTTTTTATCCAGTGTAAAGCGTTTTGATACAAATCATAATATTTGTTTATTTCAAATGTATAACTCATAATTTTTTCCTTTCTTAAACAGATTATCTTGATAAAATTGATTTCTCAAGGAATTCATAATAAGCATTCTTTCCTTTAAATTCTATTTCTGATATTGACATCTTTATTTCCTTTCCAAAATGTGTTATTATAGCACATTTTTAATTTTGTGTTGACATTGTGTATCAAACGTGATACAATATAATAAAATAAATATAAAAGGAACGGTGATCATTATGGCAAAAAATGATACCATTCATGTTCGTGTAGATGAAAATGTCAAGATCAACGCAGAGCAAACTCTTGCTATGCTCGGTCTGACTATCTCCGAAGCCGTCAACATGATGTTATGTCAGGTCAATCTTACAGGTGGACTTCCTTTTCAAGTTAAGCTTCCTGCACCAGAAAACATTATCGTCAATAGCAAAGCAGACATTGAAAGCAAGCTCAATGAAGCTCAACAGGATATATCAAACGGTAATGTTTTAAGCAGCGACTCAACATTTGACACATTGGAGAAAAAACATGCATTATAAAATCCTTTTGACTAAAAGCTTTGAAAAAGACCTTGATAATGCTCTTTCATACATTACAAAAAAGCTCTTAAATCGTATAGCTGCCAAAAACTTGCTGCAAAAAACCAAGGAAACAATTAATATACTTTCTGATAATCCTTCAGCTTTCCCTGTATATCATGGAACTTCAAATATCAAATTTGAATACCACTATACTCTGATAGGCAATTATATTATCTTCTACCGTATCGCTGAGGAAGAAAAGATCGTATATATAGCTCGTTTCCTCTATTCGGGACAGAATATCGAAAATATAATCTGATTAATCAATAGCCGCTGTCATTATGGCAGCGGCTATTTCATTCTAAATTGTTCTATAATAGCATATTTTTAATTTTTACGTTTGTCTGGAAAACGGAAACTGACTTCCTGTTTTTCCTTATCTACGACAAGATATGCATCAAATTCATTTCCATTCTTGCTTTTGAACCCTTTAATTATATTTGTAGCTCCATTTTGACAGAGTAAAATAACAGCGTTATCAGTTATTCTTTTTCCTGCAATTGTTTTGTTAATATGGAACTTGCAGCCATCCCTGTAACCTGAACAACTGTATCCCCAATCAAAAATATTGATTTTCTTATGACATAATGGACAAATCATTTTCTGCTCTTTTTCTGAAACAAAAGAAGTATTGCACGACTGAGCAATAACGGAGTACCACTCTTTCACCTTATTTCTCATATTTTCTATAAATAAACTGTAATCACATTTGCCAAGAGCAATATCGTTAAGAGTTTTTTCAAGTTCTCCTGTCATTTCAGCCGATTTAAGTTCAGCTACAGGCAATACATCAATAATAAACATTCCTTTTTTAGTAGGATAAATGCTTTTTCCTTTTCGTACAATATATTCTTTATCAAACAATGCCTTAATTGTCGGAACTCTTGTTGCGTCTGTTCCCAGACCTTTCTTTTGCAACTTCATCAAAGTACGAGCTTCTTCGTCCTCAATTCTTTTTCCTGCTGTTTCCATTGCTGAAAGCAATTCTGCTTCTGTATACCGCTTTGAAGGTTCTGTTTCACCTTTCTTCAAAGTATATTTACCGACAAGCTCCTGATGTTCTTTAAGAACAGGCAGTACATTCTTTTTTTCAGGGCGAGCATCCACAGCATGCCATCCGTCAGAAACAATAATACTGCCTGATGCCTTGAAAATGTGCTTATTGTTTACTGTAATCAAAACCATTGTAACATCAACGCATGCTTTAGGATAAATTATTCTGATAAGTGACTTGGCAAGTAAATCATAAATCATTTTTTCATCATCAGAAAGAAAGCTTAAATTTTCAGGCACGTTCATAGTCGGAATAATCGCAGGATGACTTCCTACCTTTTTATCGTCAAAATGACGCTTTGTAAATTCAGACCATGTGTCAATACTGTATTGAGAATATTCAGGCATGTTTAAAAGCTTTTGAATTGTCAGCTTAACTTCAGGCATCATTGCTTCTGTAAGATGCTCAGAACTTGTACGAGGGTAACTCATAAGCTTTTTCTCATAAAGTGACTGCATTACTTCGGCAGTTTTGGAAGAATTCCAACCAAACCTTTTATTAGCTGCAATCTGCAGCTGAGTAGCGTTGTAAAGTAACGGTGCAGATTCGGTTCTGTGTTTTGTTTCAAGTGATGTCACTATACCGCTTTTTCCATTGCATTCAGCAAAAACTGCATTTGCTTCTGATTCGTTTTTAAAATTCCCTTGTTCATATTCAGCTTCAAACTTATCATTTGGAGAAGAAAAAACGGATATGAGCTTCCAATATGGTGCTTTAACATGATTTTTAATAGCTTTTTCTCTTTCAACAACAAGATTTAAAGTTGGAGTTTGTACTCTGCCGACTGTCAATAAATTATTATAGCTGCCATATTTCTTTGTAGCGGCAACAGTAAGATTTGTTCCGATAAGCCAGTCGGATATATCTCTTGCACGTCCTGCAAGCTGCAGGTTTTTATCAGGATTTTTAAGATTACTGAAAGCGTATCTTATTTTCTGATTAGTCAAGTCCTCAATCCAAACCCGTTTATATGGTTTGCTGCATTTGCATACCTCATAAACATATGTAAATATTAATTCTCCCTCACGGTCAGGGTCAGCAGCGTTAATAATTCGGTCGGCTTTATCAAAAAAGAATTTAACAAGTCTTATGCATTTAATTGTTGATGCTTTAGGAGCTTTTTTAAACTCAGTCGGTATACACGGAAATACGCTCAAATCCCATTTGCTGTATTTTTCATCATAGCTTTTCGCAGGTACAAGATTGGCAAGATGACCGATACCATGACAAATCACAGCCTTTTCTCCATTAAACTCAAATTCGTAATACCCTATTTTAGGTTCTTCAGGATATGAAATCCTGTTGCCTGCACCCAGTGCATTTGCTATCGCTTTAGCTAAACTGCTTTTTTCAGCATATATTACTAACATCTGAACCTCCTCATTTTTATGTTTTTAGTTATAAAAAAAGAGAAGAAAACTGTTTTTGCCTTCTTCTCTTTGAAATTGTGATATTATATCACAATTTTTATCATTTAAATTGTTCTTTCTTTAGTATTTCTCTATGATAATTGAATCCTTTTTCCAAAAAATTGCAACTGTATTCATGTATATTATATATCATAATTTCAATATATATTACATAAATAGTGTCTCGACAAATACATCTGAAGGTTCATTAAAACTTGCATAAAAAAGTTTCTTCATTTTTTCGCTTGCGAGTTGTCCATCTTTTAAGTTACCAAACCAATGAACAATTCGTTTACATGGACACATAATTTCTTTTTTGGAAAGAACTGAATGCTTAAAACAAAATGTGCCGTTTGATGTGTCAGGCTTATATGTTAATAAATCCTTGTCTGAATTGAGTTTTTCACAATTATAGTCAGTATAATCATATAAGCCGTATTTTCTGCAAATCAATGGACGTACTTCATATATGCTGCAAGCTCCGTTGGTACAATCAATAAAAATACACTTTGATGATGACATCGACTTTTTAGCAATGTTAGAATACTGTTTTATGTACTCATCACCATATTTGATTCCTAAAAATTTTAAAATCATGAAATATTCTGTTATGCTGATTTCAAAATCATTCGTACAGCAGTCACAACATCCTTTATGGCATACGGAATTAGGGGAATTATCAAAATCCTTCTGAATATCTGCGTAATATTTCAAAAGCCGATTCATAATACTTTCAGGGTGTATATTCATGTAATAACCTACCTTTTTAATTTCATACACTATGTTTCTTGAAGTTTCAGGATCTGTTATGATAAATTCATAATTTGTACCAAGTTCAAGCGGTTCTGTTTCATGATTCATAATGTCTTTGCGGATTCCCATTTTCATCAATTATAACTCCTTTCTAAATTATAACATCTGAGCTGTACTCTGTCAAATAGCTGAGTAATAATATTAAGATTAATACATTATTTTCAGCTATCACTTGTACATCCTTTCATTTTTTTAAAGCTCAAAGCTTTTTAGCAAGTTTTCCTGTTGATCATTATTCATTTTGCGATATTTGTCTATTAGCATTTGTTCATTTTCTGTAAGACAATATCTATCATTGCCTAAAAGATAATCTACGGATACATCAAGGTAATTCGAAATCACTAATAAAGCTGAAATTGAAGGATTACTTCTTCCATTTTTCCAATCACTGATGTTTCCGGTAGATATTCCCGTATCATTGGAAAGTTGCTTGGCTGAAATTCCTTTTTTCTCCATTGTTTTAAAAAGTATATTTGCTTTTGACATAATAATTTCCTTCCTATTGATTTTCTCGTAAAAACGTGTTATACTGTTGTTCGTGGTATCTTTTTTGTGAAACCAAATATACAAAATACTATTATATATATTGTATGAAAAGACCGCATAAAACAATATCGTATTTAACATGACAATTCTCCTTGAGGTGATTATTAATGGGGCAAAATTTTATAAACAACATTTTATTGTATTTAACTTTCATTACCAGTTCCATATGTTTTATTGACCTGGTAAGAAATAAAAAGCAATATAAGTCAATGATGATATTTATATTAATGATTTTATTTGGATTATTCCTTAGAAAAATACTAATCTTTAGCGATTTCTTTATAAAGCATTTGTTAGTGAAAATGTATGTGGTTTTAGCATCGGTTTTAATAGTCAAATATCTTCTCATCTTTTTTAAACATAAAAATAATGTAAAAAAATTAAAAGACGTACTGTATTCATATAGCTTTTTTGGGCGTGAATCCATAATTTTAATTCTGTGCCTAATACTCCTTAATATAGTTACTGATGTTCGAGTATTACACAATAATGAGTTTTATTTTACTTTTCAAGGCATTATTCAGAAAATAAAATGCTGTAGAACGGACGGAGACTTTTATTCCTTGATTTTTCAAGAAAAATTAAAGTGCTTTATTATCTATCTATACATACTTATTGAAAAATTTTACACTATACGAAGTTGCGTATTATTACTTAAAGTGTCCGAAACTTCTCGAGATAATTATGATTCACTTTATAAATGCTACGCATACTATAAAGCATCATTAAACAAGAAGATATTAATTGCGTTTACAATGTTACTTATTTCTATGGCGATGACACCAGTAATTAACTTTATGTTTAAAGAATTCTCTTATTTTCTTCCATAGAAAAAATGGATTGCCAGTCAGCATGAACCACAACATTTTGTTCAGCACAAGCATAAGTAATAATATTAAGATTAATACATTGTTTTCAGCCATCACTTATACATCCTTTGATTTTCAATGAATGACCAATAAAGTAAAATCACAAGCCCCCCTGCCGATTCTGCGAACACTTTGCGGAATATCGAGAAAGGGGAGCTTTTTACAACCTTTGAAAGCAAAGTCGCCAATGACAGTAACACTTTCAGGAATTTCAATGCTTGTAAGATTAATGCATTTTTTAAATGCATAGTGACCTATTGCAGAAAGATGTTCAGGAAGGGTGATGCTGATGAGCAGCTTGTTTTTCTTAAAAGCTCCGTCACCGATAACTTTAACTTCATCAGGGACAAGAACGTGTGCGTCTGTCCCTGAATAATTTTTCAGAACACCGTTCTCAATAGTAAATTCACTGTTCTGTTCTGATTGGCTGTTTTCAACTTCTCCGCTTTGGGCATTGACAGTATTTTTTTCTTCCATTTGTAACTCCTTTTGTATTTATAATTATTTATTTAGCAGCATTGGCAGGAATTGATCAGCAGTTATACGAGGCAGCAGAGATTGATGGAGCAGGAAAATGGCAGCAGACACTTCATGTCACAATTCCTGGCATTACTCCAACAATCATTACAATGTTTATCTTGAGAGTTGGAAATTTGATGAGCATGGGTTATGAGAAGACCATTCTTCTTTACAGTAGTGCTACATATGAAACTGCAGATATCATTTCCTCCTATATTTACCGAGTTGGTCTTCAGGAGCAAAGCTGGAGCTATTCAACGGCAATCGGTTTGTTAAACTCTATCATCAACTGTATTCTTTTGGTGATTACAAATAAGATAAGCAAGCGGGTTGCAGAGACTAGTTTGTGGTAAGAAAGGAGAATGCGAAATGGCAAGCAGAAAAAAAATCAAGCAACCGGCTTCGGTTTATGTATTTCAAGTATTTAATTATTGTTTTCTGACAGTGCTGGTTTTGATGTGTCTATATCCGATGTGGTATTGTCTGATGGCATCTTTTAGTGAGCCAGGTAAAATGATGGCACATATGGGACCACTACTAACTCCTCTTGGATTTTCTGTAGAGGCATATAAGAAGGTTTTCTTAAATCCGAATATTATATCTGGCTATAAAAATACATTGTTTATTTTGGTTGTCGGTGTATTTCTAAACTTAATTATGACATCCTTAGCGGCATATGTATTGTCCAGAAAGAACGTAATGTGGAAAAAGCCGTTAATGATCTTCATTATGATTACGATGTTCTTTAGCGGTGGATTAATTCCGACTTATTTGAACTTAAAAGATTTGCATTTGAACAATACTCTTTGGGGATTGATTATTCCATGGTTGATTAATACGTTTAACATGATCATCATGAGAACTGCATTTGAGTCCATACCAGATAGCTTAATTGAAGCTGCGCAGATTGATGGAGCAACACACTGGAGAATTTTAAGAAGCATTGTGCTTCCATTGTCAAAAGCAACCATCGCTGTTATGGTTTTGTATTACGGAGTAGAAAAGTGGAATGGATGGTTTTGGGCATCTGCATTGATTCGTGATCGTGGAAAGTTGCCATTGCAGGTTATTTTGAGAGAAATTTTGCTTTCATCAACTCAGTCTATGCAGACAGGTGCAGGAAGCAGTGATACAGAAGCAATTGGTGTAACAATTCGTTATGCAACAACAATTGTAGCAACAGTTCCGATTTTGTGT
>ERZ825670.4735-NODE-4735-length-10273-cov-2.521628_pt1 | contig 10273 bp, 8 predicted proteins | sample MGYA00519929_ERZ825670 | MGnify/ENA primary metagenome ERZ825670 (study PRJEB31778, sample SAMEA3449207) | human gut metagenome | biome: human gut; feature: human-associated habitat; material: faeces | place: United Kingdom | collected 2010/2012 ...
GTGGAAGAAGTCGCAGGTCCTGAGGCTGCTACGCGCACTCAGTCGTTTGCGCAGGACGCCGTCGCCAAGGGTCAGAACGTCGTTTCCGCCGTCGCCTCGAAGGGGCAGGAAATCTACGGCGCAGCCGCTTCCCGCGTGCAGGAGGCGAAAAGCGGCGTGAAGCCTGCTCCCGATGGCACCGATGACCTCCGCGAGAAGATCGAGGCCGCCCGTGCCCGCATCGCCGCGCAAGTCGCCAAGAACGCCGAGGAGTCTGCGGCTGCGGCCTCCGAAGAGATTCCGGTCGAGGTTGCTCAGGACGAGGCGCCGGCTGCGGGTGCCTCCGAAGGCGAACAGGCGTAACCAACAGCAGGACGACGCGCTCGCACCAAGAGCGCATGTGAAAGGGGCGCAATGCTCGTGTGCGGTTTCCACTGCATACAGCGCGCCCCTCTGATTTTCCGGGGACGAAATGGCAAGCAATCTCATCACAACCAAGGAACTCTACAACGTTCGAGTCATGGGCGGGAAGAACGCGTCGAAGCGCATCGGCAAAGTGCGCGCGTTCGTCTACCACCCAAAGGAGCGCCGGTGCATCGGCATAATGGTCAAGCGTCCCGACTTGCTCTGGATGTTTCACCGTAAGGATTTATTCGTCTCGCTCGACGGCTTCGAGTTCGAGGACGGGCGCGTCGTGCTCGCCGATGACGCGAAAACGCGCGACAAGGCGGCCTGCAAGGCGATTGACGTGCGCCTGGACGACTGCGTCATCTGGGGCGGAATGCCTGTGGTCACCGAGTCGGGCGCGACGCTTGGCACCGTTGGCGTGGTGACGTTTAGCCTGGTAACAGGCAAGGTCGAGTCTTTCTTGGTCGATACGGGGGCGACGGCAAACGCGCTTTTGGGCACGCGCTCGGTCCCAGGCGATCTCGTGCTGGGATTTCGCCGCGGCATCGGTTGCGCGCTTGCGGGGGAATACGAGGGATCGGACGAGAACCCCGTCCTCGGTGCCATTCTGGTGAAGGACGAGGCGGCCGAAATCGCGGTTGAAGGGGGCGCTGCCGAGAAGGCGGGTGCCGCCACCGCTGTCGCCATGGACAAGGCGCATACCGCGGTCGATAAGGTAAAACCCAAGGTCAACGAGGCTGCGCACGCTGCTGGTGACGCGGTGAACAAGGGAGCTTATGCGACCGGCAAGCAAATCGGCAAGGCGACGGGCATGTTCTCCGAGTTTAAAGAGGAATACGACAAGGCGCGCGGCCCCAAGCCCGAGAAGAACCGCGCAACCGACGAGGAAGCCCTTGCCGTTGACGATGTTGAAGAGGACACAACCGAGGTCGTCCCCGATGAGGTCCCGAAGAAGAAGCCGGCGAAGAAGGCCTCTCAGGATTCGGCGTCAGAGGGAATCGGGCGCGCGGTCGGCAGCCAGCTCAAGGCTGCCGGCGGCATGTTCTCGGCGTTCAAAGAAGAATTCGACAAAGCTCGTCGTGACGACTAGGTGAGACGCGTGCAAAGCAATGCAGAAAGCGATTCTGAAGTGAGCAATGGAAGCATCAGCCTGAAAAATCCGCAGGTGAAAGCCTCGTCGGGTGGAAAAGGAGCACAGGTGGAGACGCCGGCTCAGCCCGAGCGCGCAAGCGAGCACCGCGAGACGGTGAAAGAGCGTGCCCACGAACGTCGCGAGGCCGCGCGCGAGAAAGCGCAGGAGGTCACTACGGTTCGCGGTCGCGAGATGACGCGCGGCGATATCTTCAAGTTTGGCGGGCTTATCGCGTTTTTCGCATTGATGGTCATCGTCGTCATCCTGATTTGGCCTTACATCCATGAGGCGTTCGAGCCGGGCGGGCTCAGCCGCGTGATCGACGACGTGCGCAACGCGGGCCCCCTAGGGTTTCTCATCCTTTTGGCTATGCAGTTCATGCAAATCGTCGTGGCGTTCATTCCCGGTGAGGTCGTTCAGATGGCAGCGGGCATGATGTATGGCCCCTGGCTCGGTGCCGCGGTCGTCTTGCTCGGATGCATCCTCTCGAGCGCGTTTGTGTTCGCGGTCGTTCATCGTCTGGGCGCGCCGTTCGTGCGGGATATGGTTCCCACGAAATACCTCGACAAATTCAACGCTTTCGAGGAAAGCGGCAAACTGTCCATCGTGGTGTTCATCTTGTTCTTGATTCCCGCAATGCCCAAAGACACGTTCACGTACCTGGTCCCGCTCACGAATATGCGCATGCGCGATTTCCTCGTTCTGTCGAACGTGGGCCGCATCCCGGGTATCGTCATCTCAACCTATGCGGCAAACGGCCTGGTGGATGGTAACATCACGCAAAGCATCATCATCTTTGCGGTCGTTGCGGTCATCGCAATCGTTGCGATTGTCTTCCGCGACAAGATCATGAACCTCTTCCATCACGATAAAGGCGAAAACGATTGATAACGTCGGTGCAGGCGGCAAGTGCGTGACGCCTGTGGACGCCGGTATTCCGCGAGGTGTCGGCTCGATAACGGGCACGTAACGCAATCGCGGGTTGCGCCTACCTGCGGCTATCATGAGTTCGAGGACGCAGGTCGAAAGGTTTTCCCATGAGCGATTCCAACAACACGAACGATGAGATTGCCGCCGCCGAAGCGGCGTTGAAAGAAGCGCAGGAGCGCCTTCGCGTGGCGCGCGAGAAGCAGGCTCAAGGCGGCCAGCCCGAGGGATCAAGCGAAATCGGCGGGGTGGACCAGCCAGGCGGGGCAGGCCGGTCGAATCAGCAGGGCCACGATGCCTGGAGCCAGGCCTACCAGCAAGGCCACGACGCATGGAGCCAGTCCTCCCAACAGGCGAGCGACGTCTGGGGGCAAACCCACTGGCAAGCAAACGGTCAAGCCTACCAGCAGTCGCAAGGTCCCTGGCAGGCGAACCAGGCGTACTCCCAGCCCTATGGCCAGCCGTACCAGCAGCCCTACGCGCAGGCTGCCCCAAACACGAAAGACCATGTAGCGGCGGGGCTTTTGGCCATCTTCCTCGGCAGTCTCGGCATCCACAAGTTCTACCTGGGCTACAACACGCCGGGCTTCATCATGCTCGCCGTCACTATCGTGGGCAGCATTTTTTCTTTGGGGCTCGCGGGCCTTGCCATGGTGGTCATCTCCATCGTCGAAGGCGTGCTGTACCTCTCCAAATCGCAGACAGAATTCGAGCAAATCTACGTCTTCAATAAGAAGGAATGGTTCTAACGGCAGGCACCGGCTGCTTTTGCCTGCGTCGCATATCGCTTGCCGACGCGCGCGGCGCGCGGGCCTCCCTTTTGCTAGAATATCTTCCGTGCGTCGCCCGACGAATCGCCGATGTTTCGGCCGCGGCGCCTTATATCGCATCCTAAAAGGAGGATCAACATGCCGAAAATCACCCGTGATCAGGTTCGTGTTCCCGCAGACGTCATGCCCGAGTCCCGCGAGGAATACATCGACAATTACCTGAAGGCCACGCGTGGAACCGGTCGACTCATGCTCTTCGCATGCGACCAGAAGATCGAGCATTTGAACAAGGACTTCTACGGCGAGGGAATCGACCTGGCCGACGCCGAGCCCGAGCATCTCTTTGAGATCGGCCGTCAGGGCGTGTGCGGTGTTTTGGCTGGTCAACGTGGTCTTATCGCCCAGTATGCTGCCGATTACCCCGAAATCAACTACCTCGTGAAGATGAACTCCAAGACCAACCTGGTGAAGACTTCGCAGGACGACCCCTACTCGCCCCAGCTCTACGATTTGGACGCCATCCTTGCCATGCGCGAAGCGGGCGTGAACATCGTCGGCCTGGGCTACACCATCTACCTGGGCAGCGAGTACGAGTCCACCATGATGGCCGAGGCTGGCGAGCTCATCGCGCAGGCGCACGCGAACGGCCTGCTCGTCGTGTTGTGGATCTACCCGCGCGGCAAGGCCGTCACCGCAGAGAAGGACCCCGACCTCATCGCGGGCGCTGCCGGCGTGGCGCTTTGCCTCGGTGCCGACTTCGTGAAGGTGAACCCGCCGAAGCCCGAAGGCGACGATACGCGCACCCCTGCCGAGGCTCTGAAGGTTGCCTCCATGGCCGCGGGTCGCACGGGTCTCGTGTGCGCAGGCGGCTCGACCGTCGACGCGAAGACGTTCCTGACGCAGCTCTACGACCAGATTCATGTGGGCGGCGCCTGCGGAAACGCAACGGGCCGCAATATTCACCAGCGTTCGCTCGACGAGGCAGTGCGCCTCACGAAGGCGATCAGCGCCATTACGCTGGCTGATTATTCCGTTGCCGATGCCCTCGCGGTGTTCAACGGCGAGAAGGATTTCAGCCTGTAGCCGACAGGCCGCGTCGGCACGTCGATGCGGGCGAGCTTGCTCGCCTCAGAGGGCTCAGTTGATGCACGGCAAGCACGTTATGAAAGCGCTTGGGAGTGGATTTCACCCCAAGCGCTTTCTTTTTGGGAAAAATCTTTGTGCATTCGCAAAAAAATGCCGATTTTTATGTTACCGAGCGGTTACCTAGGACATAAAATAAGCCGTTCGCATTGAGACGTGGGGTGCGACGATTGCGGAGCAGAAAGGTTTTCGGATTTCTTGAGCGTGGGTTCAGCAGTTCAACCAGATGCCAAAGGCACTGGCGAGCAGGTCGAACAGGCAGGTTCGTCGGACAACTTCGAAAGGGCGGTGGCCGAACATGTCGCCGCATCGGACGGAAAGCCAGCCCTTCGGTCTTCAGACGAGGCTTTGAAGGCACAGGACGAAAAGCAGCTGGTGCTGAAACGTATTCTCGCTGCACATGAAGCATTCTTCGATGTGCATCGGGATTACGAGTTCGCAGGGAGATCATTTCCCGGCTTTGCTGAATTTCATTCGTTTGGCGAGCAATATGTGCTGGTCAAACGCGCAAAGCTGTGGGAAGCAAACTCTCATGAGTATCTCTTTTTCACCTATGCGGAAACCTTTGACGAAGCCCAACTCGACAAATGGGTTCGGTTTATGAAGGAGCGCGGCCTTGAGAAGGTTACGTCCGAGCCGAATCATATGTCGTCGGGGCTTGCCCTCGTAGTCATCTCCGATAATTGCACGGAAGGCGCGAAGCGCGCGGTCCGGAGGGTTCGGTTTCGAAAGAACTTCGCTCTCGGATTTCGCGGTTGGGCGGATCTCCGCGTGATCGTAGCCGACCGCTGTGCCTATGCGAATGCTGCCGGGAAGCAGGTGGCTTCAACGATTGAGGCTAATCTGCGTCTGGCTTAAATACGCTTCAGACATACGTAAGGAACTTTCAATGAACGCATTGATTATCTTCCTTGTTGCTATGGTCATTCTGGTCATCGGCTATGTGTGCTACGGTGGCTGGCTTGCCAAGCAATGGGGAGTCGATCCAAAGCGCCCGACTCCGGCTCATGAGCTGGAAGACGGTGTGGATTACGTGCCGGCGCCGCCGTACGTGGTGCTCGGCCATCACTTCTCGTCGATTGCTGGTGCGGGTCCGATTAACGGTCCGATCCAGGCGGCCGTCTTTGGCTGGGTGCCCGTGCTTTTGTGGGTGCTCATTGGCGGCATCTTCTTCGGCGCCATGCATGACTTCGGCGCCTTGTTCGCCTCGCTTCGTCATAAGGGCCAGACGCTTGCCGTCGTCGTCGCGGAGAACATCGACAATACGGCGAAGAAGCTCTTCTGCATCTTCGCGTACTTGACGTTGCTGCTGGTCGTGGCTGCATTCGCCTCCATCGTTGCGAACACATTCGTCGTTTCCGCCTCGGCGGCCCCGGCAACCAACCTCGCCAACGAGCAGACGGCCATGATCTCGGTCATCTTCATCGGTGTCGCCGTCGTCTACGGCTTCGTCACGCGCGGCCGCAACATTCCCGGCCCCGTGAACATTGTCTCTGCGATCATCCTGATTGTCATCATGGTTGCTATCGGATACAACTTGCCGCTTATGGGCATCGCGATCTCGCTCGACTATGACACGTGGATGATCATCCTCGGCGTGTACATCCTGGTCGCCTCCGTCGCCCCGGTGTGGATTCTCCTGCAGCCGCGCGACTACCTGTCGAGCTACCTGCTCTATGGCATGATCATTCTCGCTATCATCGGCATCGTGGGCGCAAGCATCATGGGCGCCGCGACCGACCTGCAGATTCCGGCGTTCACCGGCTTTGTCGCTTCCAATGCCGCATTCGACGCCTCCACCGGCCAGCAGCTCGTCGACGAGGCGGGCAAGACCATCACGAACAAGGCCGCCGCTTCCGGCTTTTTGTTCCCGGCGCTGTTCATCACCATCGCGTGCGGCGCAATCTCCGGCTTCCATAGCCTCGTCGCTTCGGGCACCACGTCCAAACAGCTCGACAAGGAGGGCCAGGCGCAGCCGATCGGCTATGGCGGCATGCTCATCGAGTGCGTGCTCGCGGTGATCTCGCTGTGTGCCGTCGGCTTCGTGTGGAGCAAGTACGCGGCTGGCGGATATGCGTCCCCGACGGCGGTCTTCGCGGACGGCCTTTCGCAGATGCTCGCCTGCATCCCCGGTCTCGCCGATGTGCAGGGACTCGCATATGCGCTGCTCATCCTTGCTGTTTCCGCATTCTGTCTGACTTCGCTCGACACGGCGACGCGCCTTGCACGCTACATGTTCCAGGAGCTTTGGACGCCGGTTGACAAGAAGCCCGAGGAGCTTACGGGCGTGCACAAGTTCATGGCGAACCCCTACGTGGCCACCATCATCACCGTGGTCATCGGCATCATCCTGGGCATGACGGGCTACTCCATCATCTGGCCGCTGTTCGGTGCCGCGAACCAGTTGCTCGCCGCTCTTGCCCTGCTTGCTGTGTGCGCATGGCTCGGCAACGCCGGGCGCAACAACAAGATGTTCTTCGTGCCGATGGCGTTTATGCTGCTCGCCACGTTGACGTCGCTCGCTATCACCTTCTACCAGAAGGTCATCACCATCATGACGAACGGCATCGCGCTTGCGCCGGTGCTGCAGGCGATTCTCGCCGTGCTGCTGTTCGTGCTGGCTATCGTGCTTGCCGTCAAGGGCGTGAAGACGATTGTCGCCACTGCGAAGAAGCAGAAGGCTGCGAAAGCGGAATAACGCTTCGTTCTTGCGACATCTTTTACGAAGGGACGCGCCTCACGCATGAGACGTGTCCCTTCTTTTTTCATGTTGCCCCACGGTGTTCAGGGCCGACAATTGGGCGGGTGCCAGCGGGCTGCTTCGTCTTCACGTTCAGCTAGCGTCAGCAGCCGCTGCAGCTTCCGCACCCGCACGATTTCTTGGATGCTTCGGCTTTGCGAGCCTCCTCGTCGGCGGTCGCGAGTGCGTCTAGATCGATTGCTTGGAGACGTTTCTCCAGATCGGATTGACCGCTCGCGGCAAGAACATCCTTCCTATGTTCGGTGTAGGCGTCGCTTCCGAAACGGCTTGTAAACTGCGAGGTTCCCTCGCGTGCGGCGAACTCGGCGGTGAAGGCGACCATTTCCCGCCCATTCCCGAAAGTGCCCTCAACGAATCCGAACGCGCACTCAATTTCCCGTGCGCATGCCTCGGAGCGCTCTTTCATTTCTCTCACGCGAGCCGAATAGGCGCGCTCTATAACGGAGAATGCCGTTTCTCCGGAAAGCGCGCGCTCGCCCCCGCATGCGCCTGCGAACTCGGAAAGCCATGTTGCGCCAAGGCGATAGGGCCGTAGCTTCTTTGCGGGCGCCCCCGCTTTTTCATCGAGCGCGGCTCGCTGCATGAGCGCACAGGATGTGCCCTCGAGTGCGTCCTGCGCGTTTTCGCCGCTCAGAATAGCGGGCTTTTCCTCCCTGATCGCGTCGCGCACCACGCGCACGACCTGCTCGGTCTCGACGACTGCTCCGGTGTGCGCGTCGAGCGCGTCGAGAATCAGGCGTGCGAGCGCCAGCCTCTCGTCGAAGCGCGCCGCTCTCGCTCGCTCCCTTATCTCGTCGGGGGCGCTGCCTGCAAGAATCGCCGAAATCTGATAGTCGGAGCGATATTTCGTGAACAGCAGGTAGTATTGGGCGAATCGCTCGGCAATCGAGTCGTCTTGCAGGAACTGGTCGACGAGGATGCGGTCGACCGTCTTGCCCTTCATCTCGCGAAGCTTGATGACACGCGACAGGTCGTCCCAACCGCGCGCAGTGACGAACGACTTGCCATCGGGCGTCGATTCGACGGAGTAGAAGTGGTCGGGCTTTACCTCGAGGTACGATAAAATCGCAGGATGAACGCCTGTTTTGATCGCATAGGCGCGCCAGGCTTCAAGGTCGGGCTCGACGGCGATCTTGCGCAGTCGGTCGAGGGTCACCACGTCGAAATCGTACACCGATCGGTTGTACTCGGGCGGATTGCCCGCACATACCACAATCCATCCGTCGGGAATCTTATGTCGCCCAAAAGTCTTGAACTGCAGAAACTGCAGCATCGAGGGATAGAGCGTCTCCGACACGCAGTTGATCTCGTCAAGAAAAAGGATTCCCCGGTCATGCCCCGTTTCCTCGCGGTAATCGTAAATCGATGCGATGATCTCGCTCATCGTGTACTCGCTGACGTCGAACTCCTCGTCGCCGTAGCGCTTGTGTACGATGAAAGGCAGGCCGAGCTTTGCCGTGTGTGGTGCGTCATGGAATACGACACAAGCCCGATGCCGAGCTCTCTTGCCACCTGTCCGACCACGGCTGTTTTCCCAATGCCGGGTGCGCCGAGGAGGAACAAGGGGCGCTGCGCTTCGGGCGCGATGAGGTAGGCGCCGGTTTCATCGCGGGTAAGGTATCCCTCGACGGTGTCCGCGATCTGGTTCTTCGCTTCTGCGATGTTCATACAGGGAACTCCTTTCGGAATGGCCGCCCGCCGCCGCGCGTCGCGGAGGGCGCCTAACTGTCGGTATCTTCGTCGAGCTTTCCTTACAGCTCGAATACGTCGTCTTCGTCCATGATCACCTTCATTGCCCAGGGCGGCACCTTCCTTTCTCGCGGCGTGTCGTCCACGAACACGAACGCCGTCTCGTAGGCAGGTGGGGTTACGGGGTATTTCCCCAGGCCATCGGTGAAATAGATGAGCCCCTTCAGGTTCGCGAGCTCGCGTGTGCGAACAAGCTCGTCGACGTATTTGAACACGGGGCGGAAATCGGTGCCGCCGAATCCGCGCGTGACGAATTCCTCGAAGGCGCGGTCGATATCGCGAATCGAGGTTATCTTCACATCGCGCGTGACATCGCAGTCGCATTGAATCACGTGGATGTTCACCTTGTGGCCGAAGCCCTCGGAGTTCTTCAACACGTCGTAGGTCTTCTCAGCGAAGGTGCGCACGAGCTTTCCGGCGCACGACGCCGATGTGTCGATGGCGATGACGAAGTCGCGGATGCGATTCGACTCCTGGTATTCAAGCGGCTCGATGAGCGGCATGTTCTTGTATCGCGAAAGCCCGTACGTGTAGTAGATGTAGTCGAACTCGTCGGGGCTTGTCTTCATTTCCTCCGACAGTGCGGAAAAGCGCTTGAGGAACGCGCGGTAGTCGTATCGTTTGCGATTTGCGACGGTGAGGTTCACCTGGAAGGTTCCGACGTTGAGACCGATCTTGTCCGAGAACGCCTCCATGTCCATATCGATCTGCGAGCTGATATCTTGCCAGCTCATGTCCGAGAAATCGGAGTAGGATACGCCGTCCATCGATTCGAAGGTTGCCTCGGCTTCCTCGGAGGACTCCACGTCGACGATCGCATCGGGGTCCTCGATGTCCCCGAGCACCGAGTTGCTGCTCGACGATGGCGCCGCCGTTCCGGGCATGTTGGCTCCGGGCGAGCGGCTCTTATCCTCGCTGTCCGCATCGTCGTCTGATTTTCCATCGCGCTTGTCGGTTCCGTCGGAAGGCATCAGGGCGAGCTTGTCGCCTGCGCTTTTCATCGAGGACCCGCGCTCGCTGGTTCGTGGCCACGCCTCGTGCCCGTCGCGTGCGAACACGTTTTCGAGCGAAGCGGCAAAAGAGCAGGAGAACGCGGGCGGGTCTTCCTCGCCGGTTCCGATAAGCGCGCGATAGATGCTCTGCGCGGTGAGGGTCGGGCAGTTCTCGCGGATTTTGCCAAGCATACGTTTTGCCGCGACGTCTTGCGTGCTCGGGAAGCCTGTTCCGAGCAGCTCGATCGCGGTCGCTTCGACCGACGCATCGCATGCGGTGTCCCAAAGGGCGCGTTCGGGGTGCTTGTTGTCGAAGGGGTGGCGGAATACGCAGTGCATGATGGTGTGGAAGTATCCGCGCAATACCTCGTTGGGATTTTTTCGGTACAGGTCTATCACCCGCGCGGCGTCG
>ERZ825670.4739-NODE-4739-length-10263-cov-7.306524_pt1 | contig 10263 bp, 10 predicted proteins | sample MGYA00519929_ERZ825670 | MGnify/ENA primary metagenome ERZ825670 (study PRJEB31778, sample SAMEA3449207) | human gut metagenome | biome: human gut; feature: human-associated habitat; material: faeces | place: United Kingdom | collected 2010/2012 ...
GGGGCGTTAAATTAACAATAAGTTTTTTTTACCTTTTGCATTAAAAAAAATCAACTTTTTTGCAGTTCATTTTCGCATTCTATTTTACAAGCTAATAATTTCTTTGTCAATAATTTTGCGAATCCAAAATAATATTGATTCATTCACTCGTCAGAGCTGAACCGTCTCGCAAAAATATTGACAAAATTCAAAAAGTATAGTATGCTATAGTCAGTAAATATGGTATTAATCTGAATAATAGTCTGTTTTTCGACTGATCATTAAAAAATGTTATTAGAATATCGTTTTATTAATTTGTATACTTCAGAATCTGGTTTGTATTATGCATTAATTTCTTAAAGAAAGGACGGTAAATTCCAATGGTTTGAAAATTTATATTACATTTTTACTACAATGATGACTATTGAAGATCACATTTGTGGTAAGTCTTATTACCACAGAGAGGAGTTTATATGATGAGAAAAGTTCGAGAAAAAATAATGTCAGCGTTAGTTGTATTGTGTATGATATTGGCTTGTACAAATTCAATTGTAGCGAAGGAAGTAACTATTAGTGGATTTGTGGAGCAGTTGGATATTGCAGATGAGACGACCTTAAGTAATTATTTTCAAAATAGAGCAGAGAATTTTTACGGAAATACCGTGGAGTCCGGTTGGATTAAGGAAGAGCAGTTAAATCGAATTGAAGCTCTTAAACAATGGATGGAGAGCTGCGGATTTCAAGTAGAAAATGCCGATGTCCAATTTGAAATAACTAGCATAGAAAAAGAAAATGATGAAGTAATAATTTCTGGATCAGAAAGAAACACCTTAACTTATAAATTTAATTCGGAAACTGAGTCAAGAAATATGATTTTTGAAACTATGCATGTACTGCATTTATCAGAATCTACACATGAAATAACATCAGATTGTTATAGTGAATATACTGGATATCAGTATGGAGATCAGGAAGAACTTTCGTATGTAAAAATTGGTGAAAATATTGAAAAAATGATGCTTCCAATTTCTGGTTTAAGTTGGGGTATGCAGCCACCAGAATTTAATGGAATGAATATAAGTGCATTGACATTGCAAGATTCTTATGTGATTTATGGAAGCGACATGCAGGTAACGCTTCTTTTCTCAAAGGATGGATTGTGGTGTATAGAAGGAACTTATAATTTGAACGAAACAAATGTCGCAATTGAAATTCAAAATAGTGGAGTTTACGGAGAAGGTCAATTTGCAGAATCATCGAACTACAAACTCTGGTATTTTGAAAACAGAATGGAAACGTCAGACGGAGAAAAAAAATTGTATGAGATTAATCGTGTTGAAGTGTATGAATATTTAAATGGAACTGGACAGTTTAAACTTATGTTAGAGAAAATTCCAATAGAAGAAACAGGTGGTGAAGAATAATAGAGAGTAATTGTGGGGCGGTTTATTCTCCGCCCCACAAAAATCAAGGATAGTGTATCTTTACTTGGTAAAAATAAAAAGTTTTAAAAGCAGAACGATGCGCAGCTCGTAAAAATTTAACACTCCATCTGCCTAAAGGCAGGGGGAGTGTTAAATTTTTACGAGCTGTGCATCAATATTATTTAGATTCACGTTTTGATATATCGCATAGCCAGTTCCATGCCCCTCTCCAAACTGATATGCCCCCTGTCACCATGGCTTCCAAAATTTTGTCAACGTTCTTCCTGTCGTTTTTGAACTTCTGCATGATACAGCTCAAGCTCAAAGTCCTGCCGATTTTTATGGAGCATATTTTGCAAAGAAATGCCGACTCCTGTAAGCTGTATCGCAGCAACTGCCAAAAATCCGCTCACAATCAAGGTCGGATAACGCGGCACCAAACCCGTTTCAAAATAAGTGACAAGCACTGGTATAAATAATGTAAACGCAACAAGAAGCAATACTGCACTGATTGTACCAAAAAAAGCAAACGGATTATAAATACGGAATAAACGGATTAATGTCTTAATCACGCTCCAACCATCGGAGAACGTATTTAACTTTGACACGCTACCTTCCGGTCGATCACGATATGGAATAATCACATTTTCCACCTGCATACGCTTATCAATTGCATGAATGCTCATCTCGGTCTCAATCTCAAAGCGACAGGAAAGAATCGGAAATGTCTTTACAAAACGATAGCTAAATGCTCGATATCCAGTCATAATATCGCGTATGCTTCCGTGAAAAAACTTCGATACCATCCCTCTTACGAGGCGGTTTCCAAGATTATGAAACGGTCGCTTATTTTCCTCAAAATAGGTTGATGATAAGCGGTCTCCAACTACCATATCCGCATTATGTTCCATTACTAGACGCACCATTTCACCAGCAGACTCTGCCGGGTATGTATCATCTCCATCTACCAGTATGTAGCAATGTGCATCAATTTCCTGAAACATTCGTCTTACAACATTTCCTTTTCCCTGTTGGTATTCATGACGAACAACTGCACCTGCCTGCTTTGCGATTTCAACTGTGTTATCCGTCGAATTATTATCATACACATAAATTACCGCATCGGGCAGCTCACGCCTAAAATCCGTTACTACTTTTTCAATGGTTTTACTCTCATTATAGCACGGAATCAATACTGCAACCTCATCCATTCGATTCTTCTTTATCCTGCCTTCATCTGTGCTGTTTTTATTTATCACATTTTCCCTCATACTCTTCTCCTCTTTTTGTGTTGTTGCTTTCAGAGCCAGACTCTCTTGAATTTCAACTATTCTTCAAATTCTGCTCGTTGCATAAGTCAACTGTCAATTTAATAGATACATTCATAGATCGACAATTCAGCGCCACTATAGCATTTTTTGAATTCAATGCCTCCATTCGGCAAGCTGCTCTGATTCTCACCAAACACCGTACCACTTACAATTTTCTCATCAATCGAATTACGGCTCACAACATATTTAATCTTCAACTCTTTGAATTTCTCTGGTGAAAGCGTTACATTTACATAATCCGTGTTGAGCAGTTCAAATGAAGTCTCACTTCCAAGTGTCGCTCCGATATGACAGTAACGATTATAGAAATCTTCGTATTCACCCGACTCATCTAGCATTGTCCATCGTTCCTTCTGCGGATACGTCTGCGTCGTATTAAAACAATCTGCACCTGCCATGGCTGGAATATTGGTTCCTGGATACCCCAGATCAACGGTCAGCCAAATTGCAGAAGGATCCGACTTTACAATGTCACGTATCGTCTGCATTGTCTCACTCTTTGTGACAGCACCTGTTCCCTGTGCAATCGGATTAATCCAACCGGAAGATGCCATTACAACTACACAACAACCAATCACTGCCGCTGTGTATTTTTTTCTATGGGAGCAAAACAACAGATAAAACAGGACCACCAGAAGCATCCAGACACCTACAATTTTCCATGCTACGTCGAAATATTCCTTTATATATCCACTTGTATCATATTTCGTAAATCCCCACGCCAGAAAAGCCGGAACAGCAGCCGAAACAAGTGCTACCAAGGCTGCCACTATTCTATTTGGTGATTTCTCCTTTAATGAAAGTGCCCGAATGAAAAGCGTCAGTTGAAAGAAACCGAGTACCTGCGGTCCCCGATTTGAGTTTGTAAAACTAAGAAGCGTAATCTTAGAAAGCCACATTGGCGCACCCACGCAATAATACCAGGCAAAAAATACATCCAGTCCCACTAAAAGAATCAACAATGGATCCTTTTTCTTTTCCTTAAAAAGCACCCACAACGCCAACAAAAATCCTGCTGGTGCAAAGCAAATGACGGATGAATTTTCTACAATCAAAGGATCATTATTATTGATTCGTCCTAACAGTGAGATCGGATATTTCATCATCCACCAAAGGCCATTTCCTCCTGATGACGGCGGGGCTGCTCCCGGATAAACCGAATTCAGTTCTGCCTGAATCACATCCCATGAGGTAACAGCAAGCGTTATAAGCCCCGCTGCTGTAATCAAAACAATAAGAATCCATGGAACAATGTCCTCGCGGCACAAAACTTCTTTTTTTGTTTTCCAAATAAGTACCCACAAAAACAGCGGCACAAAGCCCCATGCCACTGGCACCATCCATGTCGGATAAAAGGTTAGGACATATCCGACTGCACATACCGCCATCCCGACTGCCACTGCAATCTTTCTTGGATTAAATGCATGCGATACCAGATAGTTCGTTCCAAGAACAAAAAAGGCACCATAAATTAACATTTCAACAAGACCATTAATTGCAAACCACCACTGTATAAATGGTGCCCAGCTCACACAGATACCAAGCATCACCGACAATTTCTTTTGCCCATCACTGATCAGCATTCCAAGCTCAAACCACGATAAAAACAATACAAGCAGACGCGCACACCAAAACCAGGAAAGCCCTCTCTCACTTCCAAAGAAAAGATACCCCCAATAAAAAGGCCGGAATAAGGTTAAGATATCCCATGCTGGTTGTCCATATACAAGCATATTGTCCGTGCGAACTAGCCCTATTGTCTGGCTATAGCGATTATACGCACCAAGCGTATTGTATTGCTGTCGAAAACAAAGCGGCGTTAATGTTCCCCACTCATCACTTCGAACCGCGCGTGGTCCTCCTAAAAGCACTCCAGTTGGAGCATCACCTAAAAAGACTCTCCAACATCCCATCGATGAGCCGTTCATCTTAAACGAAACCAATAAAATTAACAAAATAAATGCGAGTGCAAACCGATACTGGTAAATCCATTCTGCTGCTTGTTTTCGTTTATTACCCATTTGTTTATTCATACATATTCTCCCCCTCTCTACTTATTATACAAGACAATTTTCATACAACGCATATTACGTTCTCAGCAAAAGACATACATCAATCCTTTTTACTTATTTTACAATCAAACTCACCCTTACCCCTCACTATGTTAATTTCAGTAGGAGGCAAAAAAACATAGGGGAGATAAATTAACAATACTGTATATTTTACCTTTTCGTTAAAAAAAAATCAACTGATTTGCGATTCATTTTCGCATTCCTTTTGCAAATCAAGAACTATGCGTCAATATTATTGTGATTCACTTGTTTGATGTATCGCCCAACCGTAGCAGAAGGGACTTTCACAATCTCGGAAATAGCTCTGTGACTCAACCCTTGTGCATGTAGTTCCATAATTTTTTCAAGCTGCTCTGTATGTTCTCGCTTGCGTCCTGCACCAAACGGATTTTTCTGGCTTTTGACAGTTTCCTGCTTGATAACCTGTAATTCCCTCTGTGTTGCTTCCAGATCGGATTTAAGCGCTTTCTGTGCGATTACAGAGGCATCTAGTTCGGTTTGATTATTGTTTAATGCTTGTTTCAAGCGGTCGATCTCCTTGTCTTTTGCTTCAAGCTGTTCTCGCAATGATAGAATCTCCACTTTATCGGCTGTATCTTTTTCATCATGCTCTAAAGTCGCTTCTGTAAGCTTCTGTGAATTCTCATCGGTACTTGTTTTCAGCTTATCATATTTTTCCTTTAACCGATTCAGTTGATTGACAGCTATTTGTTTTAATTGTGCTTCATCTCGTAGCCTTTTGACCATGCTTTGGTATTCTTTTGATTCTTCCAGTTTGCCGTCAAGCTGCTGTTTCAAACTTTTATTTTCTTCCCAGATATCAAGATACATGCGTTCAAGCTCTTTTTTGGTTGGTCTTCCAATCAATCCTCTAATTTTTTGTTCTTCCGCTGTCATTGGCTCTGATTCTGTTTTCTTTTTCATGCTGCTAGCCTCCTTTGAATCAATATTATTTTGGTTCAATAATAGCACACTGACGATTAACTGTCAATTATTTTGTATCAAAATATTTTTGATGCAAAGCAAGTCTAGTAAATGTATATGATATTGCTTGTATTTAAATTACATTTGCTATATAATAATAAAAAAAGAAAGGAGTGACAATTATGGCACAAATCAGTTTACGCGTAGATGATGATGTAAAGCGCAATGCAGAAAGAACACTCACCGATATTGGATTGAGCATGTCTACTGCAATCAATATCTTTTTGAAGAAGGTTGCACGAGAAAATCGTATTCCTTTTGAGTTGTCTGCTGATCCTTTTTACAGTCAGGAGAATATTGATGAACTTGAAAGACGTGTAGCTAATGTACGAGCAGGAAAAAGCACCTTAAAAGAGCATGAGCTTATAGAGGTGCAATGATGAGAAAACTGTGGCATGATGAGGCATGGGAAGAATATCTGTATTGGCAGTCACAAGATAAAAAGACCTTGAAAAAAATCAACCGACTTTTAACCGATATTGACCGAAACGGATATCAATGTACTGGCAAACCTGAACCGCTTGGAGAAAATCTTGCTGGATATTGGAGTGTTCGGATAGATGAAAAAAACAGAATTGTATTCCAGATAGATGGAAACGATTTAGAAATTCTCCAGTGCGGAACGCATTACAAAGACAAATGATTCCTTCTGAGATCAGCCAATATTAAGGCTGATCTCAGAGAAAAATTCATCAAAGTCAGAACGAAGAATATATCCTATTTTCCCTTGAGACTTGATTTCCACCCATTTTTCTCCGATCTGGGACACTTGCACAGCTCTTCCGCTCCGCAACGTCATTCGATCCATGGGTATATAAAATTCCTCTACTCGTGTATATACAATCATATCTTTTCCGCATAAATACCAGTTTGCGGTATTCACTTCATCAATACATTCTTGTAATTGAGCTGCCTTTTTGATTGCTTTATTTTGGCTGTTGGTACATACTGCTAAAACAATCAAAAATACTGCTACCGCTACGACTGCCTTCAAAATCCACATTAGCCTTTTTGAGCCTCTATATGCCATTTCTAGCGTTTTTTCCTTTTCAGCATAACTTTTATCAAGCTTTATCTGTTTACGCTTAAAATTCGCCTTCAGCACGTTTTCCTGCTGCTGCAAATTGGCACTTGCCTGTTCTTCAGCTTTCTTTACCTGTTCTCTTACTTGACGTTTTATCTCATCCTCCGCATGATCAGAAGTCCATTTCATTGCTTCGATCATACTCTTCGCTTCGTCTGCTTCTTTCTCTAATCGTTTGTTTTCTTCCTTTAGCTGCCTGTTTTCCTGCAAAACCGTGTCGTTGCCGTTTTGTTTCGTTAGCTTCTCGTTCAGCGATACTATCATTTCGCTTTTCTTCTGCAACTCGCTCTTGAGCGTCGAGTTGTTCGATGAAAGCGTCTGTAGCTGATTGCGCAGCTGCCTGATTAAGCTGCTGTCTTGCTCTTTCTCGTTCATCAGCTCCGTTATTTTCTGCGACTGCTGTTCGATCAAGCTGACGTCTTGCATATTCTTCTGCATCTGCTCGGTCTTTTTCTCTTCGTGCATTGCTTTCAAACCCATTCTCCAGAGTCTCCTTTCCAAAGTCCACTGCATAGTAACTTTCCAGCTTATTATTACGGACTTTACATTGTCGTTCTCCCTGCTGCTGTCTTGCCAGGTCAACAAATGTGATGTACTTGTGCTTGTCTTGCCAGTCCACCCCATACCCCTTTGCCTGCATTTGCTCCATGAAAGTTTCTCGACTTGTGGCAGTTTCTTTGCAATCCATGATTGCCAATGCAATCTCCTGCACATAACTTTTAACTTCACCTTTTTCAGCCTGCTTTAAGCGCCTGTAGGTTTCTTTGTTCCATGCTACAGTATCCTCTCTCTCTTCCCCATAAAAAGTTTTCCCTTTCTCTGGCACGTGAAGTCCCTGTTGCCGGCTCTGCTCATTACACCGATCTTTCAGATCTTGCAAATCAGCTTTACTCCATTGCAGCTTGTGTCCGTTCTCGTAGCTCACACTGTTGACAATAATATGACTGTGAATGTGTCCCCGATCTGTATGAGTCGCTATAAGGACTTCATAGCCGTTCCATGCCTTGGTAGCATTCGCAAGCTCGATTGCATTCCTGTGAGCTTGCTCCGGTGTGATCTGCTCGCTCTTATGATAACTTTGAACAAAATGCTTGTATGTCCTGCCGTCCAGTTTTCCCCATAATTCTTTAGTTGCCTGCATCTCTTCCTTTACAGTCTCCGCTTCACAGCCTAAACCCGTAATTAACTTGCTCTCTGTCTTTTCCTGCTTCATCACATAGTCCAGCGCCTGTCCTACGCTCACTTTTGAAGAAACTGCCTTAATGACTGCCATAGCTGCCCCAACTCCTTTTGATTCTCGGTTATCAGGTTATACGAATAATATCCTTTTCCATTCAACGCATGTGCGATCTGATTCAAATTATTTCCGATTCGCTTTAGCTCCGGAATCAGCTCTTTTATTCCATCCGTGTTCGTGATTGTCGGCTGCGTAAGTGCTTCAATGATATATTCCTGCTGATTCTTTCCTGACTGTGCCACCTTCTCTTTTATCTGCGTCAGTTCTTCTTCTGATACCCTTATGACAATTTGTTTGGGTCTTGTTCTGTTCATTTTGAGCTACTCCTTTCTCTGGCTATCACTTAGTTTTTTGGGGCGGCTCCAGCTGCCCCAAAGGGGGATTGAAGGGGGCTTGCCACCCTCACAAGTTGCTAAAGTATAGCCTTTTGGCTATCACTTTAGGGAACTTGCAAGTAAACTTCAACTTAACCTTAACACCGTGATAGCCACTTGTCAAGCAATGCTGCCTAGTAGTCGGCAAAAGCCGAAAAAAAGAGCATCAAGCAATACTGCCTGACGCTCCATTCAAGTCCACCATTTATAAACTGTTGGTTTTGATAATCCTGTATCTTTGATACACTCTGACTTTTTACCATATGGATGCAGTTCCTGCCATTCTTGAACCTTACTTTGTGCAGTTCCACTTCCTTCTGGTCTACCACCTTTTACACCTTCTCCAATCGTTATTTTTACTTGTTTTATACCTCTAGCAAGTTGTAAATGTTGCTCTTGTTTTCGTCCATTACGCTTATTAGCAGTTAATTGAATGCCTGTTTTATCCGAAATGATATCTATTTTTCTTCTATATGCCTGCTCTGAAGCTGTGTGATACGTTCTCAACGCACATAAAATATCGTATTCTGTAAAATGATTATCCTCATCTACCGTCAACTCTTCCAGTTTAGCAGCCACCCGTCTACAATCACTTTCTACCTGTTCTGGCTCAATATTGCATTGCACCGCCAAACTGCACAGATTCTCTAAGCAATTATATCGGTGTCCAACCTTGGCTCCACTTAATACCTTTTCAATCCAGTTGTAATAGATCGGCTGATAACGTGTCCAGTGTCCCCTTGGTTGCCCTTCCTCAATTCTTCGCCGATACCATTCAGGATATAGCTCTTTCGCCTTCTGTCGCGGAAGATTTGATTTATAAATAACTGTTAGTTGCAAATTATCAGCCATCATTCGACTATTCAGATATTCAAGCGTTACCTTCTCTCCTGTGCGAAATGCCATTACATAGCTCCGTTCATTCTTGGTAATCGTTCCCACACAGCGAAATGGCTGATTTAAGCTTTCATATTGGACAGATTTGCTAAGTTCGCTGACATATGAACTCCAAAAAACTCGTGTCCATGCCCTCTTTGCTTGTGTCAGCTGTTCATAAATGTTTTTGAACAATGGTACTGGACGCTCGAAAACAAAGTATAAATGCACACCATTTCCAGAACAGACAATATAAGTCGGCTGCGGCATAGTTGCCACTCTTCGGTTCCAACTATAGATTAGCTCTGTTAAGCCACTTTTCGGTTTAATTCCATCGACCTCTATTACCAACGCATACAAATATCTTGCATTTTCACTCTTTCGTGACCGTCCTGCATAGCTGATCGGCGCTATCATGCAGAAATTTTCTGACTCTTCTATAAGATCATACAGCTCTTCTTGATCTTGCGTTACTGTAATCCTGCGTCCTTTTATCGTCCCTTTTCCATCCTTAACCTGCTTTACCTGCTCAATCGCAATCGCTGCATACTCTCCAGTTCGATAATCTTCTGGCATTCGATGCTCTTCCAGATCACCGCCAAAGATATCGTCATAAAAATCTATTGCACATACACCTTTATAACCTTTGCCATAAAGTTCATTCGCCCACTTCGGCGCCAATATACCACGCGCCAGATAAACCTCTGGATTTTCTATGTACTCTTCATAGGTCAGCTTACTATACCCCAAGCTACATTCCTCCTTTCCAGCCAGCTCCATGCCCCTCTCCAAACCTCACCCTTACCCCCTCACTATGTTAATTTTAGTAGGGGGCTAAAATACATAGGGGGCGTTAAATTAACAATAAGTTTTTTTTACCTTTTGCATTAAAAAAAATCAAC
>ERZ825670.4740-NODE-4740-length-10260-cov-12.663988_pt1 | contig 10260 bp, 9 predicted proteins | sample MGYA00519929_ERZ825670 | MGnify/ENA primary metagenome ERZ825670 (study PRJEB31778, sample SAMEA3449207) | human gut metagenome | biome: human gut; feature: human-associated habitat; material: faeces | place: United Kingdom | collected 2010/2012 ...
AGAAAAAAACATATTATTATGATATAATAGTAAAAATTTTAATTTATATATTATATAAGTTTAGAAGAAATTTAAGGAGAAAATTTATGAAAAAGTATATACCATTTTTGTTTTTACCATTATTTTTTATTCCATCGTTTGTATTAGCAAGTTCTGGAAGTAGTTCATCCATACCAGTTAGTTTTGCAATTGGTTTAGAGGCATTTATCTCAATACATATGTCTGTATTTGTTTTAAAACCTATTTCAAAAATAATTTCTCAGAGTGAAAGTAAAAAAATATTTTGGATTTTGTTTGGAATAAGAGCAGCAATATTAATAATCTTTGATTTCTTTATTACAACGTCTATAGTTGTTTTTGATTTTTTGGCTGTTTTTGTTGGAGCATTTATAATAATTCCAATTTTAACTGCTAAAAAGAATGGTGGGATGATAAAAATGGATGAAAACAATCAAGATGAAATAGTAAATAATGGTTTAAAATGTAAAAAATGTGGAAAAGTTTTAAATGAAACTTATAAATTTTGTACTAATTGTGGAACACCTTTTGAAGTTGAAAATGATGTAAATACACCAAGAATATTAGTAAGTTATAACTCATTTGACCCTATATTTAAAAATTCCGAAGATAAATTAGTAGAAGAATTTATAAAAAGAGAAATGCAAAAAGCTGAATTTGATATAAACAGTAAATTAATACCATCAGATGTATTAAAAAGAAAAAATATTTTAAATGTTATATTTGCAGTACTACTTTTTGTATATATTTCACTTATATTTTTCCATTTCCCAATTGCAACATATATAGTTGGATTAGTTATATTAATTGCATTTTTCTTTATAACAAGAAAATACGACTTGGTTAAATATATAAAAAAAGAATTAAAATCAAGACCAAGTGAAAAAATTTCAAATGTAGTTATGAGTGTAAAAAGTTCACTTGTACCAGATAATATAAAAAAATTCAAAATCGTATTTTGCCTTGCTGCAATTTTAATATCTGGTGTAATATTTTATACTCCTAAAATTCTTTATGAAAAAGCAGATAATGGTTATTCAGTAAGATTTTATGCCTTTGGAATTACAAATTTTACAAAAGCTAAAATTCCAAATACATATAAAGGGGAAAATGTTGTAGGATTAAGAGGAAATACTTTTTCTAATATGCCACTATTAAAAGAAGTTGAATTACCAGATACAATAAAAGAAATAAGGGGACAAGCCTTTAAAAATAATTTTAGGTTAAAAAATGTTAATATACCAAGTAATCTTGAATATTTAGGAGGTGGAGCTTTTTATAACTGTGTTTCACTTACTAATATTGAATTTCCAGATTCACTAACATATATGGGAGGAGAAGCTTTCTATAACGCCTTATCTCTTGAGAGTATTAAATTATCAAATAATATTTCTGAGATTAGGGGTAATACTTTTGAAGAATGTAGTAGCCTTAAGTCTATTGTAATTCCGGATAATGTAACAAGAATAGGTGGACATGCTTTTTATGGTTGTAGTGAATTAAGTTCTGTAGAAATAAGTCAAAACAGTAACTTACAAGAAATTGGTTCGTCTGCATTTAGACTTTGTGATAACCTTAAAAGCATAACTATTCCAAAAGTTGTTGATGTAAATTCAAGAGCATTTAAGGAAAGCCCAACTAAAGTAAAAAGATATGGAGAAGCAAATTCTGAAAATACAATAGATGAAGGAAATTATGAAAATACTACATTTTTATATATTATAACGGGAGAAACACAAGAAATTTCAAAATATAAAAAATCAACTTCCGCATATAAAAGTAACGCAAGAATAAAACTTGAAAGTATAAAAGAAAATGAAAAAGGAAATGATTTTTATCTTTTATTTGAAGATAAAAATGGAAGTAAAACAATAGTTATAAACAAAGAAAGTACATCAGTAAAAATAAATGAAAATATTGCAGTAGAAATATCAGGATCATCAGCGTTACATAACAATAAGGGCATTTCACTTGATGTATATTATAACTAATATCTAGGAAGGGAATAAAAATTCACAATGGAAAATAAATTTATACATTTACTTTATGTTCCAACTATGGCTTGCAATATGGGATGTAAGTATTGTTATTTAGAGGATAATACAAAAGATAATTCTTTAGAATATGACGCTCTTGATACTTTAAAATTTGCTATAAAAAAATTTAAAGATGAAAGTGTTATTCCATTTAATATCTCTTTACATGGAGGAGAAGTTACCACACTTTCTACGAATGATTTTTATAATTTAATAAAATATATAAACGATTACTATGAAGAAAATAGAGATATAATTACAAGTGCTGGTTTTAAAATAGGAAGACCACATATAAAAACAAATATGTATAGTTTAGATAAACATATTGACACAATAAAAAAGTTTAATGTATCAATTTCAGGAAGTCTGGATTTGCCACTAATGTTGCATGATGAATATAGAGTTACAAAATCAGGTAAGAAAACATTAGACAAAATTTTGAAAAATACGGAACTATTAAAAGATATACCAAATAAAAAGAAGGTTTCTGCTACTATATTTAAAGAACACTATAATCATATAGACCAAATAATAAAAGATATAAAATATTTACACAAAAATACATGTCTAGATATGAATGATTTTAATTTTATGATAGGTTTTGATTATAATTCAAATGGCATTTTACATCATATAACTGAAGAAGAACAAGTTAAATTTTATGAAAGAATGCATAAAGAATTTGATGGAACAGACCTAGATTATGGTGTAAATGGTCCCTGGTTTGATGAATTTGGACCTGGGTATTGTTCAAACTGTGATAATTGTGGAGAAAAGTTCTTTTTACTTGAGAAAAATGGTGATATTTATTCTTGTGTAAGGGGGCAAAAAAATCCTGATTATTATTATGGGAATATATATAAAAATGAAGTTAATGAAATATTACAAACTGCCCAAAGAAAGATATTTATAAATCATAATAAAAAGCCGTTAAATGAAGAATGTACAAAATGTGGTTATCTGTATCTATGTAAGACAGGTTGTCCTTTCGTTAAAAACAATTATAAAACAAATAAAAGTTATACATGTAAATTGCAAAAGAAAATGTATAAGGATAGAAACTATTTGCCTGATGAATTTAATGATGAATTTGTATATGAATATATGTCAAAAATGAGACTAGATGACTCAACTAGGTATATACCCAAAAGAAATGTTAATGATTATCCATTATTAGAAGAAATAATTAGTATGGATGATAAACTAAAATATATTTATGATGATGAAAGTTTTATCTTAGAAGTAGATAATGTTGAATATAAATTAAAATCGCAGGTAATAAAGAATATAAGAGATTTTGCTTATATAACACCTAATAGCAAGGTTAAAATATACATGAAAAAGCACGTTATATCAGAAGTATGTGATTTTCCTGAAAATAATTCACTATACATTATGATACTTAGCGGTAACTTAGTGACATATGGAGATGAAAATAGGACTAAACAAAGACATGTTGTAACACATCAAGTATATAAAGGAGTTTTAGATAATACAAAATCTTATAAGGAAGGATACTATGTATTTGATTTATCTAATTTGATTAGTGAATATAAAAATGAATATTCTAAAGAATCTCCAAATAATATTTTCTTTACAACTTCATCACTAAGAGATTATCATTATACAAAACAAAAAAATAACGCTTACTATCATATTCAAGCAATAAATTTACCATTTCAAAATATAGAATTTTATTATATAGATAAGGAGTTAAGAAAATGAACAAAGAACCAGAAACTTATGAAGAATTAATAAGAATGAAAAGATGTATAGAGCTTACTAAATATTACGAATTATCTGAAAAGGAATTAGAGCAAATATATGATTTTTTAGAGAATAATAAGAAGGGAGAAGTAATTTGTAAAAAAAATAGTATTTCTTTAGTTTTAAAAAATAATTTAAGCAATGCAACTGTTATTTCTTCAAGATGTATAAGTAGTTCTATTGATGGAATTATAATGAGTAATACTGTATTTAATGTTATACCGCATTATACACCATCCTCTAATTCTCACTATAGCAGAGGATCATCTTCAAGTAATAACAACAATAATAACAACAATAATAATAACAATAATAGATAGGATGTGAAAATATGCCTTTAATATCTGAAAGTTACCATAATGAAAAATTAAAAAAGTATAATATTAATATAAAAACTAAATATATAGTTGGAAACAAGATATTAGAAAAAAATACTGATGGTAGTATTAATGATGATATTTCAAATGGAATTAGATGTAAAAAGGATTACTATATAAATAATAGATGTGTACATACAGAAAAATTATTTGATTCAAGAATTGAATATACTTTTATTTCAAATTCTAAGGAAAATGAAGAGTATACATGTAAAAATTGTGGAATGAGTTCAAAACTCAAAGAGTTTGTAGATGGTTGTCCATATTGTGGTACTTATTATAACATTGATTATACAGATAAAGATTTGGGTGGTAAATATCATTATGATAGAGTACTTAGGAAAAAGACATACAGGGTTATTACTGCTATAATTGATCTTGTAATAAGCTTAATTTTATCGTTTATATTTATAAAATACACGTCAAGAACTTTTAATAGCTATGATATATCAAAAATATTTATATATGGAACAATACTATCTTTAATATTGTATTATCTTTTTTATATTATGGATGCTTACGTAATTCTTGGACCAATAAAAAGATTCAAAGATAAGCAAAATAAAAAACAAATGGAATTTTGGGATAGAACTAAAATAGATAAAAAGACATTCTTTAATAATCTAAATTATGAAGTAGGAAAAAAATATTACTTGAAAGAGGATATTATTGACTATGACATTTTAGACTATCTTGATTTTAAAGAATTTAGAAAAAATGATAAGCTATATGTTAGTGTAAAAGCTGATGTTAGAATAGTATATTTAAAAAATAATAAAATAAAATCTAAATTTATTGAAGATACCTATGTTTTATTAAAACATAACAATAAAATTATAGAATTAAAAGATGGGGCGAATATGATAAAATGTCCAAACTGTGGTGCATCTGTTGATGCAAAAAATGGCTATTGTGAGTATTGCAATAGTAAAATAGGATATCTACAAGAATGGATTATTGAAGATTAGAAATATAAAAAATGGTTTAGACCACAGATCAAAGCTTGTAACTAATTTGTTACTTGCTTTATTTTTTGTATTATAGGAAAAATCGATTTTAGGTATAATGTAAAAGTCAATACACAAAATTGATAAAAAAATTCAAAATAAAATTGATAAAGAATTTCAATATAGTTTTGAGGTTAAATTATTTTTGTAATTTTTTCTGCCTTTTTTCAAAAATTGTGTAATTTCTTTAATATAAAATGATTTATTTGATATTTAGTAGGTGTTATTACTTGAATTAAAAAAAGTTTTTTATCTAGAAATAGAACTATATATAAAAATAAAAACTTACGAACTTTTAAGTCCGTAAGTTAATTTCAAATGGAGCCTTAACTTTTCTTATATTCGAAAAACTATACTCCCAAGATTGATTAAATCAACTACAAATTAATTATAGCAGATATTATGATAATTTCAAGTAGAAATATAGCTATTTTCTATAAATTTTGATATAATTTAATAGATTGAATTATAGTCCAATTGGAGGTGAAATCAAAATGCGAATAGGTATTGATATAGATGGAGTGTTAACTGACATTGAACAATGGCAATTAGATGTGGGAGGAAAATTTTTTTCAAGATTTAATAAAAGTGTTTTAAATAAAGATGGTTATGAAATAACAAAAATATTCAATGTTTCAGATGAGTTAGATAGTCAATTTTGGAATGAATACTTATATGAATATGTAACAAAAGAACCATCAAGAAAATATGCAAGTGAAGTCATTAAAAAATTAAAAGATGATGGTAATGAAATCTATATAGTAACGGCAAGATATTTAACTGATAGAAACAATGAAGATGGAGAGAAAATGAGAAAAATAGTAGTTAATTGGCTTGCAGAACAAAAGATTGATTATGATGAAATAATTTTTAGCCCAGAAGATAAAAAGGAAAATTGTAAAAAATATAATATAGATATTATGATAGAGGATAAAGTAGATAATATCAATAAAATATCAAGTATAATACCTGTAATATGTTTTCACGCAGGATATAACAATGAGTGCAAAGGCAAAAATATTTATAGAGTTTATAATTGGTATGATATATATAATTTAATAAACGGTGGTAAGATATGTAAAACAAAGTAGTTTTAATTGATTATGAAGAAAAATATGTAGATATAATAAATGAAATTGAAGAACAACAATGGGGAAAATGGTGTGCAGGAGATATTCGTGATAAAATAGGAGAATATACTCATATAAAATTAGCAAAAATAGAAAATGATATAGTAGGTATAGGATACGGTAAAAGAGTAGGAGATGCTTTTTATATTCAAGTTATTGTAATAAGATTGCAATATCAACATAATCATATTGGGTCAATGTTTATGGATTATTTTATAGATTATTCAAAATCACTTCAATTAGCAAATATTGTTCGCGAGGGAGTATTAGTAAATAATAAAATGAATATTGAAAATATAATGAAAAAATATGATTTCAAAGAAGTTATTAGAATTAAAGAGTATTGGGGTTATAAATTTCCTAATGATTGGTGCAAAGAATGTGGGTGTAAACCTTGTAAATGTACAAATGTAATATTTGTTAAGGAGATTAAATAAAATGACTACTAAAAAAGATTATATAAATTTAATAAGATGGAGTTGTATAATTGATTCCTTTACGAATTTTTACTTTATAAAAATTATAGTAATATATCTTCTATCACAAAATGTAATTCCTTGGGTTGCAGTTTCTATACCAATAGTTTTATAATTTTCAAGACTAATTTCAAGGGGAGTTAAACCTATAGCAAAATTTGCGTTAAAAGTAGATTATAAAAAATATCATATATTTCATTTGATAGCATTTCTTTGCCTGGGAATAATAATTTCTCAATGTAGAAATGTCTATACAATATATTTATTTACTTTAATATCTGGAACCTTATCCGGAATAAAATATTCATCAAGAACAAAAATGAATACTCAAAATAAAGAGTATGAACCATACTGTTTTATTGAAGAAGAAAGATCACAAGTTATTGGGGAACATTAGGACTTTTAGCAAGTCAGTTTATTTATGATATAAGTCCTAGAATATATATAATGGGCTTTTTCTAGTTGATTTAATCTATTAACGTCACTTGGTGCGACGACTTTACCTTTTGGAGCGGTTAAACTACAGCTTACGAACCATAATGATCTCTTTCTAAAAATATTATATAGTAATCTCCATATTTTTTCAAGGAAGTATGGAAATTTTTTGCCATTTATAGTATAATAATATCGTATTATTTTAACGGAGGGAATATAGTGTTTATTTACAATTTAGAAGATGTAGCCAAAAAATTAAAAATTGATTTTGAAGGAATAACAAAACAAATCCAACATAATGGTGTAAAAGGAAGTGCAAGAGAAGATTTATTAAAAGATTATTTAAAAAAGTTATTGCCAGAAAAATATTCTATTTCAAGTGGAATAATTATCGATAATAACCAAAAGCAAAGTAAACAACAAGATTTCATAATACACGATGCTTTTAATGTCCAAGTTTTTTTAAGACAGAATCAAATTCAATTTTACCTATTGAAAGTGTTTATGCAACAATTGAAGTTAAATCTACACTTGATTATTCTACGTTAGAACAAAGCGTTAAAAATGTAGAAAGTGTAAGAAATCTTATTAAATTACCTAATAGAAATATCATCCGTAATCAATATGATAATGTTTATCCTTTGGGATTTGTATTTGCATATACTTCTACTTGCTCGTTAGAACAAATTCAAAAAAAACTATTTGAATTAAATAAGAATATTAATGGTAGACATCAAATTTCTATTATTTGCATTTTGGATAAAGGATTAATTTTTAATGTGCAAAAAAATAATGTAACAGAAGTGACTTTAATTCCAAGTTCCAATACTTTGCTTGGTAGATCAGATAGTGGTTTAGAAAGTACATTATATTCTTTTTACTTATTTTTGTTAGAATATTTGGATAATGTACATATTCAAATTCCAAGTTTAATAGAATATGCTAGAAAAAATAATTCATTTAAAGTTTCTATAAATATTCCAAATGAATTAATTCCAGATGATGCAGTCTATAAAGAAGGCGCTATTGAATTGAAATATGGGGATGCTAGAAAAATGTTAAACTTAAATAATAAATATCCAAATTTATTTAACGGTAAAATGACTTATGAGGAATTATTTAATTATTTAAAAGATGATTTTATACCTCTATGTAAACTTCAAGCAGCAATGGCAAAAGTTAGATTTTATAATAAAGTAACCATTTATGGTTATGAATTTACAACAGAAGAATTTACAAAATTTGAAGAATATTCCAAAAATTATTATCATAATTTTGAGTCAAAAGAAAAATTTGATAATATTGTAAATATTATATATGCACAATATAGGAAAGAAGTGGAGGAAAAAGAAAAAATGAAAAAAAATTATTTAATATTACATGGAAGTTTTGGTTCGAATGAAGGTAATTGGTTTCCATGGTTAAAAGAACAATTAGAAAAAAATAACAAAAAAGTATTGATTCCGCAAATGCCAGTTGGTGTAGGAAATCAAAATTTTGAAAATTGGTCTAATGTTTTAAACAAATTAGATATAAATGAAAATACAGTTATTATAGCTCATAGCATAGCACCTATATTTGTATGCAAATATCTAATAACGAATCAGATAAAAGTAAAGAAGTTAATATTTGTATGTGGATTTAACAATTATTTAGGTATTGATTCTGATTTTGATGCTGTTAATGAACCAATGTTTATTGATAACTTTGATGATGTAAAAAAATATTGCAAAGATATAGTTTGCTATTATTCTGATAATGATCCATATGTTAAATATGATGTTGAAAAAGCATTTGCTGACAAACTTACTGATAAACAATATATTATAAAAAATGGTGGACATATTAATGCAGAAACCGGCTATACAAACTTTGAAGAAATTTTAAAGGAGATATAATAATAGATATTACCAAAAGTTCCTTTGATAAAAGAAAATCTGTTCAAAAAATTATGATTTGATAGTAGAACAATATAGTAATGAATTTGTAACTTATGTGAATGGGGACGGAGTTTTTTGACAACATTAAAAATGAGATGATAGATAAATTTCTATGATTTCTGAATGTATGTAGAATCGTCCGCCCCCTACGCATAAAACGTATTACATCACGCAAGATGGAGCGGTTAAGATACAGCTTACGAACTAAGGTCTCTTTCTAAAAATATTATATATGAATTATTATACTTTTTTCAAGAAAATATTGGATTTTTTTGTATTTTATTGTATACTAAACCAAGTTATTACTTTTATATGATAGGTGGAGTAAATATGAATTTAAATAAAAAACCAATTATTGGTATAGTTTCAAAACATTTTTTAAAAGATGAAATAGGACCAAATATGTTTATAAGAGATGAAATAAAGCAAGCTATTTTTGATAATGGAGGTATAGCAATAGGTATAATATTACCAAAAGATGAAAAAATTGATGTTGAAGATAAATGGAAAAATAATTTATATAAAGATGAATATAATAATTTAATCGCTTAAATAAATTTATGTGATGGAATATTATTTCAAGGTGGAGGAGCTTGTGACAATTATGAAATGATAGTAGCTAAATATTGCTATGAGAATAATATACCAACTCTTGGTATTTGCTGTGGTCAAAACGTTATGGCTAGAGCACTAGGAGAAACAACTAAACTAATAGAAAATCCTGAAAAACATAATACGAATGATTTATATGTACATTCTGTAAGATTAATTAATAATACAAAATTTTCAAAAATTATAGAAAAAGAAGAAATTGAAGTTAATTCTAGACATAAAAAAACAATAGATACACATCCAAATTTAATAGTAAATTGTATATGTGAAGATGGGTATATTGATGGAGTTGAATCACCTGATAAAACTTTTTATGTGGCCTTTAGATTTCATCCAGAAAGCTTATACAAAGTTAATAAAGATCATAATAAAATATTTGAAGAGTTTATAAAAACATGTAATGGAGAAAAAAATGAAACAAAAATTTAATAAAAATATTTTTAAGACATTCTTATTTGTTTT
>ERZ825670.4745-NODE-4745-length-10256-cov-3.184884_pt1 | contig 10256 bp, 20 predicted proteins | sample MGYA00519929_ERZ825670 | MGnify/ENA primary metagenome ERZ825670 (study PRJEB31778, sample SAMEA3449207) | human gut metagenome | biome: human gut; feature: human-associated habitat; material: faeces | place: United Kingdom | collected 2010/2012 ...
CTTAGAGAAGCTGATGAAGATGGCTATACTCGTATTTACGCACATTGTCCGAGAGCTGAAGGTATAGGTCTTGCTGTTTACAACAGAATTTTAAGAGCGGCAGCGTTTAATGTTATAGAAGTATAAAATAAGTTCTAAGGAGTAAATTTAACTTTGAAATTATTAAACATAGGTTTGATAAGATATGTTATCATTATGCTTGGTCTTATATTAGTATCAATGTTTTGCTTTTATATGGCATCAACTGAAAATGTTATTGAAAACGATGAGCCACTTGATATAAGTAAAGCTACCGTTGAGCAAATCTCAGAAAATAAGTTTATTGATGTAAAAATAACATCTACTGTTTGTCAGTTGAATAAAGAAAAGACTTTATTCGATTTTGATAATGATGAATATTATTATCTTCATTGTTCCTCCTTGTATGGTTCCGGCAATGGTGTCCACTGAACAACATTGGCTAAAACAGGAAAGCCCGTATTGGCATTTATCCAGTGCTCCATGTGATCAACAATTTTAAAATAAGCGAATATGCACATTCTGCCCTCAATACTGCATTCAATATCAGCTACTACAATCTGTCTATCTTTTGGTAATCTCTCACTACATGGAATCCACTTGCCGAAATCACCATTCTCCTCCCGATCTTCATGCATCGCCAGTCTATCCACCAGCTCCTGTTTATTATTCGGGGGCCAGTATCCTGTTTTCATACCACTTTTTCTTTCATGTGTTAGTCTTTCCATAGTCTATTTCTCCACATCCTTCTTCTTCAGCCGTGCACCTTTTTTATACTTTGTACACTCTTCAATCTTACAACTCCGGCTATGTTTCATGAGATCAGCATAATCACAACTATTCACCGTCGGCCGGTTGCTCCTGAACTTACAAGTCTTACACAGGTGCCGATCAGAATTGTCTACTGGTTCCTTTTCTTTCTTCCGGAATCTCGCTGCATGATACCCGACTGTTCCGAACGGGATACCGGTCCGATCAGCAATCTCACGATTGGTATATCCTTCCCCTACCAGTTTCCGGATCTTCTCTTTCTTATCTTCGATATTGTCCGCCGGAAGATCTATCGTTTCTTCTTCCATCCTTTCCTCCGGCTTCTCTGGGGGGGGTAATACTTCCCTGTGTTTCATGCACTGCCTGGATGATTTCTTCCGAATCTACCTGATCAGCTTCTGTCATCCCCTGTACAGCCTGTTCAAAATCCGGATTTATGACTGCCGGCACATCTACCAGAAAATCAAGATCTTTAAAAAGTTCCTCAAACGGAAATGTATCGTATCCTGATTTTCCATTTTTCCCAACTGAAGCTCTGTCAAGTACGATGACCTCTTTTCCCTTCCGGTAATAATCTATTGCTTTTTCAAAGTCAATTCCTGTAAACATTTATTTCGCCCCTTTCTGCAGATTCTTCAGGAATTCCACCAAGTAAGTCTCACTGTTTTCGTTATGCACATACTGTTGATCGAATGTCTTTTCTTTTCCGTAGTACTTTTTATTCTTTTCCAGCAAATGGAAATAATGACTATCTTCTACTTCACCTGAATTCCAGTAATACTTTCTCTTTGGGTATTCAGCTGTCACCAATCTACTGCCATCCTCGAAATCATATTTGTAATAATTCACATCAATGCGATCATCGTGATACCACAATCCCCAGTCTTTGTAATTTCTGAGCCATTCCTTCCGTTGATCATTATTCTTGAGTTTTGGAAGTTCTGGCTGTTTCGGTTCTTCTGGTGGATTCATCACTGTATCCAGATCGTGAATATATCCGGCCAATGCTGCAACTAATATCTTCTGTTTCCGGAGCCTGATATCATTTTGACCGAATTCTTTCTCAGCCATCTTCAGATATGTCTGAGCTTTCTGATTTTCTTCCCTGGCAATATCGATATCGGTTTTCTCAGATACTTCTTCGTATAACTCCGGCTCTGGCTCTACCTCTTTCTCCACAGGATCTGATGGAATCCTCTCTTCAACTTCCAGCATTTTCTCTTCCGGAACTTCCACCTTCTCCTGTTTGTGCAAGTTCTTATAATGATTCCAACACTTCGCACATTCTTTCTGTCCTTCATGCTGATCTTCACGAGCTGTTCCCCAGTTCTGCCTCGGACAGTTGCCTTGATCTGGCGGACAATCCATATTCACATTCTCAACTGCCGGCTGCTGTTTATCTTGTGCGACGTCGCACACATCATCAAGCCATCCGCACCTGCTATTGCAATTCTGGTCACATTCCAAACAACAGCTATAGTTCTCTGAACAATATGCAGCTGCTCCACATATTCCACTTCTACTTTTTCCGGTGATACATTTTTCAGGGCCATGTTTCTCTTCCGGAAGAATCTCCGGATAATCCTCCACACACATCTGTCCAGGTACTTGCTCTAGAATCTGTTCTTCAATCTCTTCCGGTTCAGGATCTGGTGTGCGTATCCCACGAATTTCTCTTGCCGTCATATCCGGCTTTACTTCTTCCATCTGTTTATCATTCAGATATAACATTTCCTGCAGCTGACTTTTCCCAAAGCTTATATATTCTTCTGACAATATCGGGGTATTACCATTCTTGGAGAACCTGTCGTTCATTGCCATCCATCTGGATGCTGTTGATCTTTTGATACCGTAATTATCTTCTGCAAATTCCCATATTGATTTATATCCATCTTCCAGGAATAAGCTTTTATCTCTGATCAGCTTCAGGTAGAATCCTATTGCCACAAAATCTCTCGACATGTTCTGCAGCTTCTCCTTGATGATATCTTTCGTTTCTGTGTAATCAAGTTTTTCGTACCACCTAATTTCCTCCATCTTTCTTTTCCCTTTCCCACATATCGTGCAAAGTCTGTACACGAATCGCTATCCACAACACCAGATCAATCACATCACACTGTCTTCCATATTTCTCAATCACAGCATCCTTTGCTTCGTTGAACTGCCTCATGTCATGTGATTTTGTGTAATCTCTGTATAACTTCCAACAATCGTTGTACATTGCTGTGACTCGCTTATCATATTCTTCCATATTCCACTCCTTTGTTACAGAATGTTACCGTTTTTAGTGCTCGTTACCAAAACACGGAAACCGTTATAGGCCTTGAAAACACTGTGTTTTCTGGACTTTTCGCCGTTCGGTTACCGAGTTACCACACATTTTCCCATGTAGGGGAACTTATTTTTCTCACTTTCACATATTTTTATCTTCCCTATAAGGGTAAAAATTGACTGGTAACTTGGGTAACGGGTAACTTTATTTGAATGGCAACTCCTCCTGCTCATACATTTCTATCGCCTCTACTGACTCAAATCCATCCTCATCCAGATTCTCATTCAGCTTCAGGAACACGCATCTTACAGGATTCCCGCCTACCTTTTTCACCTTTGTCATTCGTCCGCCCTGTGTCTCGATCAGACCTTTCCGGTCCGCCCATGACAAGAATGCTTTGTCAGAAAATCCACCATTTTTACATAGATCCTTGAATGCCTGATTGTAAATAATAGCTCTTCCTTCTTCCAGAATTCCCCACTGCTCAACTTTGTTTTCCGCATCAAATTTCTGCTCATTCATTGCAATTTTATCTTTCAAATACCGGTAGCAACGTTCATTATCACTAAGATCGTTCCTGTTGATCAGAACGGTTTTTGCCTGTTTGATTGTGATATATTCTCCGTCCCGGAACAAATAATCTGTTGCAACTTTGTCTGCAGTAAGAAGGATCGCCAACGACAAGCTCTGCTTTTGCATTGCCTCATCATCCTTAAGCTCTTTCTGGAACTCCTTCTGCATCCGCTGCAGTTCTTCCTTGCCAATACTTTTCAATGCTTCTATGTATCGTTTTCCTGCCATGCCATAATTCTTCTTTACAAGTTCTGCAGTCTCTTGCGGATCTTCATAAACATTATCCTTGCATTCAACTTCCAGAATACGGTTAATCGCACCACCCTGAGACACATATGAATTCAACGGACGTTCTCCATTGGTCAGAATGCAGTTCCGCCACCGATTCTCCCGGTTGATGCCAAGCTCCTTGTTTGATCGGCTCTTTCCTTTTCCGGAACACATGTCGTATACCATGCCTTCAAAATTATCCCGAATCCGGCTGCTGGTTTTACTGGTATCATCCAAAATCATTGGCAGATGGTTTAGCATATCTGCCTTTGCTTCCAATGCCACTTCTGTTGTCTTAAAGTCTCCGATATACGCTGATTCATCAGGATTCGCCCAGATTGATGCAGCAACCATAAGAGATACTGTTTTACCGCCTTCGGTTTCGCCCCAGAGATCTACAATAAACGGCAGTCCGCCCAGGAGACTGACTAAGACGCTTGCAAAAGATGCAGCCATCATGAATTTTATTTCTAACCGGCCGGACTTCCGGAGCTTCTGCATATGGCTCTGCCAGATTTCCCAGTTTCCACGCTCTGATACACTGTCATAGGTCTGACGGAACCGTTGATCTCCATCAAACACAATCTCCGTGTCGTAAGGAATAAAATCGTTCTGGATCCAACCAAGCTTACTGGTGGAGTACTGAACCTTGATATGGCTGTCGTTCATATTCTCCACATCTGACAGAAAACGTACCAATAGCTTTGCATTTTCCGATGTAACAGAAATGCCTCTTCCGGAAAGAGCTACGATCTTGCTGGCAGATGTCACCATTGTTTTAGGGACAATAATCTCATCCCACCGTCCATTTCGCTTATATGCGATTTTAATCTGTTCTTCGCCAGTCTCTAAGTTCTTCATACGCTCCACTGGTAATATTGGATGATAACAGGCAACTGCATCTACCTGACTGTCATTTTGGGCATATACTCCATCTTCTCCAGCAATCCATGCTCCGCAGAACATGTTATTGTATGGTCCTTCAAAGTTCGTCCACTTATCCAACATAGCTATCGGCTTCTTGCGCTCCCGCTGCTTTGCCTCCCGATCCACTTTCTTGTATGCTTTTAACAACTCTTCGAACTTCTTCTTTACTCCAAGCTCTGCAGCTCGATCTGTCAGTGAAAGGATCATTCGAGCCTTCATTATCTCGTCTTCCTGGTCGAATATCTCTAAAAAGATATCCTCTGCCAATATGCTATTACTATCCAGCCTTGCTAAAGGCTCCATGTGATCACCTTCTCTCTTCTAATATTTCCGCATGATATAATTCAAGCTGCAGTGCATTGTAACAATCGCACCACGCGTCTGATAACGGCTCTGACCGGTCAAGAAACTTCCGGTATATTGCTATCAGATCATTATTTAACTTTCGTTTTTGCCGGAATCTTTCTTCCTGCTTTTCCCGCATCATCTTCTCTTTCTTTGCATGATACACGGCCAGGGATGACTTGAAAGATGGATCGTATCCACCGCCCAGCATCCGGAAAGCTTCCTTGAATGAAATACCATAAAACATTTCAATAAAAGTAAAGATATCTCCATTTGCTCCGCATCCAAAGCAGTTGAAATCTTTGTCGTAAATTTTCATGGAAGCTTCCCGATCGCCTTTGTGAAACGGGCACTGAATAAAACCTGACCGGTTCGGTTGCGGAAGTCCGCATTTATTTAAAATGTCCCGCATACTGTATGTTTGTTTAATCTCCTCACTGGTCATCTGGGGTCACCGCCCCCCCCCCTGATAGGATCCGTATGATCTCTTTGCCGGTATCTTTTTTCTCACAAAATTCAAATCGGACATTATAACGATCACGAATGGTACACAGGGATTTGTACAGCTGATTCCCATCAACCGCCTTGGCTGATACCACATACTTCTCTCGCTTACCATTCACCATGCGCCACCGGACTTCATGCTTCCTGGGATTCTCCCAGAACCACACATCTTCCAGACTCTGGATATCCGGACCATGTTCCACCAAAATCACAAGTTGTATCTCCGCATCAATTGCTTTCAGGAGCTCTCTTTTGAATCGTTCATGCTGCTGGCAGACATTCCCACATAATTCCTGCAGATTCTGCTTCCGATCGATGATGAGCCTGGGGTTATCCAGACTCATATAATCACCGACCAATAATTTGCTCGAGAAATGCTTTACGCCATTATCATCAAATGTCTTAAGAATTTTGCGAATAGCACGCTGCTTTTCTCTTGTATCAATTTGTATATCCACTTACATCACTCCTAGTTAAATGGCAGCTCCTCATCAATGCCATCCGGAATATTCATAAATCCATCCCCTGCAGGTGTGGATCCCTGCGGATACCCATTGATGTGATTCTTGTATGCTCTTGTCTCGTTCATATCCGGCACTGCAGCATCGGCGACCTTGTCCACACTTACAAACCAACGAAGCACCCTCTTCTCCATCTCTCTGCCATCATAGTAATCCATCGGAGGACCATACACGCCACCAACCAGTTTTCCCTTGAACTGCTGACCGAAATTATCTCTCCACTGCGTTGCGAATCCCTTGTTGGAATGTTCCACGCAAGTCAAAAATGTCTTAAATGAACGGCTACAATATCCATTCTCATCTTCTGTCAGAATGTATTGCGTTGCCTGGTTCGACCATTTCTTGTCTGGACGAATATCATTCTTGAACGATTCTGCAAAATATCCCGCCTGCTTATCTCCTGGAGCGAAATCAAAGAACACAACAATCATTGGTTTATTGGTCTTTGACATTCGTTCCTCAACCTGTTTAATTACCAGTGTATGTCCTCCAAGCTCAACGGGAGTAAATTCTCCCTGAGCCTGTGTACTTTCATAATTATTCGGTTTTCTCATTTTAATAGTCCTCCAATGCTTTCATTACTTCTACAATATCGTTGTCAATCTCCATCTGATCAAATGCTCCCATTGGAGATTTTGCCGTACTATTGTTTGCCTGAGTTTCAAATTTGTATGCTCCATCTACACACTTGCTAAGCAGTACTGTAGTGAACTTACTTTCCAAACAGATCTTGTCCAATTTCTTACCAGAAGTTTTGATTCTGGTGAACATATAACCGGCTTCATCGTGATCTGTCTGTGTATGTGCCGTAAAAATAATCGTCAGATCATCCCTGTATGTATACGCTTCACATACCAGATCCCAAACACACGCTGCAAGATCCACCCATTTGTCATAACCTTTTTCCTTACTCCGGCGCATCTCGTCAGCTACCATCAGTCCGTTGACTGTATCAACTACAATCACTTTGACTCCAGAGCAAGCTTCTGCAATTCGTTTAATATACTGACGGACAATATTTGCATCGTCGCATGCCAGATAGTTTTTGTTCTCTTTGTTGTACTGCTTTCTCCATCCCTTCCAGGAAAGTCCCTTCTTGTCAGCATCGATATAATATGTTGACTTTGGATCTAAATTTCTCATGGATGTTGTTTTGCCGGATCCGGATTCTCCCATAATACAAATAACTTTACTCATTATCCTCTTCCTCCTGTTTCTGGGTAATGGAATAACTCATCTTTCCAATACCATATCCTTTAAATATATCAACGATAACGCCCGCTTTCGTTAAGTTGTTTACTCTAAAAACTACTGTTTCTTCTAAATCAATTCCGTGATCTGATGTATATTTCTGTGTTACTCTTACTTCCCACATATCCATATCTCCTATCGAATTCTTAATCCTTCGCTCTGCTCCAAATGCGCAAAATCTGCCGGGTTATCTTTAAGCCACTTCTTGAGTGAAGCCTTGTCCAGCTTCGGATCCTGCTTAATCCAGTACTCTTCTGGAATCTTATCTTCCTGATCAACTACAACTGATGCCGGATTCTTTTGAATATTAAATCCGAATAAAGCTGTCTTAAATTTTCTCTTTCCGGTATCGATCATTGCCTTCTCAAGATATTTTTTTACTCTATCAGCATTGTTGGAGATCACGTCTTTTCTCGCTTTTAAACGCTCAATTTCTTCGTTGATCACACTTGTCACACCATTCAGTTCACGAATCAGCTTTGCGCAGTTATCTGCCTTTGCTTCAATTTCACCATCTACGCCTTCCAATGTATCCTGCAGCACCTCCGGATCAACGGTGTCATCTTCCATCATTTCCAAAAGCTGCCTGTATTCCTCTGTTAATTCATATAATGTTGCCATATTTCTACCTCCGACTATTCTTTGTCATACACCACTTGCTCTGCAGCCTTTACGATTAAAAGACTTGCAATCTGCTTAAGTGATAAAGTTGATTCGTTATAAATATCTACCAGTGCGTTATATGCTTCCGGTGTTACTTTGACCACCATCTGATCACCTACCGGCTGTTTCCTTCTGGCCGGAATATGTATCTTTCCATCACTCATAGCTGTTCTCCTTCTGCAATACAGGAAAATCTTTCAGCATCTTTTCCATCCACTGCTCTGTATCCCGATTGCCAAATCCGATAATATCTTCTCCCAGAACCAAGCCGAAGATCACATCGCCGGCAATCATACAACCATGCTCTTCGATTCCATAGAATACAGAAGCCACTGCATTGCAAGAAAGTCCTTTGATTAACCCTTCCTCATCAACCAGCATAATCACCGGAGCTTTGAAGTAGTCCCACATCTTTCTTGTCTTCACAGTCTCGAAATATCCGCCGACTGCCTGCTGGATAGATCTGAAATCCTTAAAATCTACATCGACGATAGAGATCTTATTATCCGTTGTAATTTTCAGCGTCTTCATCTTTTCTCCTCCGCCTGTTTAATGGCTTCCTTTGTAATACTTACCAGAACTTCTTTTGCCAGTTCTTCTGGCATATGTCCACGAAGTGATCTATACATTGTCGCCGTAACGCCTCTATATTCCCTTAATAACTCTGCTCCGGATCCCAGTACTTCTACCTGACATCCCGTTATTCCGCTGCAAACGGACTGTGATGTTGCTTTAATCATTTGACTAATTTCCTTTCTTCTCATATAATATAGTTGACTAATTTCTTGAGCGCCCGAAGCTTGCCGGCTTATACGGGTGCTCTTCTTTGATTTCTTCTTGCAACGTCCTCACCTCCTTCACCTTACAAGCAACCAGATAAATAACATTGCATCAAATGCAAGTCCGATTGCGGCGCCAATCAGAACCTCAAATATTGTTTCCCTGATGATTCTCTGCCATTTTGTTCTTGGTCCTCTTCTTTTCATGCTTGTCCTCCCTTCTACCGCCTAAGCGGTTTTCTACTTCTGGTATCCTAAATATCCAACAGAATTCCCGTTTAACTCATTCACGGCTTCATCCTTATCTTTTTCCGCCATAGTATCCATATCTCTTTCAGAAATAAGACTTCCATCTTCTTTTCGTATAAGTCTTAAAATAAATATATGTTTCAAACTGCATCACCTCTTTATAGGTTATGTATCACTGTTTGTACTTGTTGCATTCTGATCTTTGACATGAATCGCACAATCATTTATTCCGACCACTGTTGTTACTGGTGAACAACCTATATATTGAACGGTCTGCTCCACATTTTCTCTCATACACTTTCCGCAAACCAGACAATAATTTGCATTCTCTGGAAGCTCGGTAAAACATACTGGGCATAATCGCTTCATAATATCCACCTCTCTTCTATTGCATCTTCCTCAAATTCCTCCTATACTCTAAATACAAGCACTGCCACGCTGAGTATTTATGAAAGGAGATATATTGCATGGATCCTAATTGGCACGCCCAACTAATGGTTGATGAAATTAACAAACAAAGTGAACGTGACGCCTTTTTAAAAGAAACCCACGATACTCTTTTACAAATGCAAGAAGCATCTAAACAGGAATCTACTATAAATTCGAAACGCTTTATAATTCAGACTGTTCTTTCTGTAGCATCTCTAATTGTTGCTGCAATTGCTGCTGTTGCTTCCATAATTTCTTTGTTGTAAGAACTATGGATATTTGATCGATAGCCGTTAACACTGCGGCTATTGATACTAATAAAACGGATACGCTTTCAACCACTTTATTCCCTCCCTTCTTCTGAACCTGTTTCATCTGTTGCTGAAATCAATTCATCCACAGTACATTTCAGAATATCGGCTACTTTCTTAATGTTTTTAACTGTTGGACTCACACTATTTCCCCATTTGCAAATACTGCCCGTCGATACATTTGCTTTTTCCTCTAACTTGTTAATCGAAATCCCATGTTCTTTTGCAAGTTTACAAATATTTTCGTAAATCAAATTCACACCTCCTTTTTCAATATAAGTTCTGAAAAAATCACTAAATATTATTGACTAACTTCTGAAAATATCCTATAATTTGAATTACCACAAACAAATAAATAGCATATTTGCCATTC
>ERZ825670.4747-NODE-4747-length-10255-cov-3.607059_pt1 | contig 10255 bp, 7 predicted proteins | sample MGYA00519929_ERZ825670 | MGnify/ENA primary metagenome ERZ825670 (study PRJEB31778, sample SAMEA3449207) | human gut metagenome | biome: human gut; feature: human-associated habitat; material: faeces | place: United Kingdom | collected 2010/2012 ...
CTCGCGGGCCATCGGCGAGACGTCGAGCATCACGGGCTTGCCGCCTTGCGCCTGCATCACGCGGAAGTTCTCGCGGGCCACGACGTCACGCGGCGCGAGTTCGGCGCGCGGATCGATGTCCTTCATATACCTGTGGCCATGCTCATCCAGCAGCACCGCACCTTCGCCGCGCACGGCTTCGGAGACGAGGAAGTGCTCGCCCACGGCCATGGCGGTGGGATGGAACTGGTAGAACTCCAGATCGGCGACCTGGGCACCGGCACGCCATGCGACGGCGAGGCCGTCCGCGGTGGCGACCGGCGGATTGGTGGTGTACGGGTACATACGGCCTGCTCCACCGGCGGCCAAGATCACCCGGTCGGCGGCCAGATCCTTGTCCTGCCCGTCGATCAGCAGGTGGACGCCGGCGATGTGGCCGCCCCGCACGATGAGATCTTTGAGGAAGGCGTTCTCGATGATGTGGATGCGCGGGTTCTTGCGCACCATGGCGGAGACGTCCAGTTCAAACACTTTGCCGGTGGCGTCTCCCCCGGCATGCACCACGCGGGCGCGCGAATGAGCCGCTTCCAGGCCGCGCAGCATGTGTCCATGCGCGTCGCGGTCGAAGTGGACGCCGGCCGCGGCGAACTCGCGGACGCGCTCCGCACCCTCACGGGTGAGGATGTCCACGGCCTTCGGGTCGCACAGGCCGTGGCCCGCGGCCATGGTGTCGGCGGCATGCAGCTTCGGGTCGTCGTCGGAGAAGATGGCTGCAGCGATGCCGCCCTGCGCATGATAGGTGTTTGATTCCACCAGTTCGGCCTTGGTTACCAAGGTCACGTCGTGTCCGGTGCCGGCCACGGCCAGTGCCGCGGACAGTCCGGCGACGCCGGCGCCCACGACGACGATTTCAGTGTTGCTCATTGTGTTGCTTTCCTCTGTTTTTGCGTCATCTGCTCCCTTCAGTCCGCTACGCGGACAGCTCCCCTCATGTACGAGGAGCGCCAGGGACGAATCACGGGTGAACGCGCAGCATGCGCTCCAGTGCCACCTTGGCTTCGCGGGCGGTGTCTTCGTCCACGGTGATGCGATTGACCACGTTGCCGGCTTCGAGGTTCTCCAAAGCCCAAGCCAGGTAGGCCGGGTGGATGCGGTACATCGTGGAGCAGGGGCAGACCACGGGGTCCAAGCAGAACACGGTCTTGTCCGGGTACTGCGCGGCCAGACGGTTCACCAGGTTGATTTCGGTGCCCACAGCAATGGCGGATCCGGCGGGCGCGTTGGCGATCTCCTTGACGATGTACGCGGTGGAGCCAGTACCGTCGGCGGCATCGACCACCTGCATCGAGCACTCGGGGTGCACGATCACCTTGACGCCCGGGTATGCCTTGCGGGCACGTTCGACCTGTTCGACGGTGAAACGCTGGTGCACGGAGCAGAAGCCCTTCCACAGAATCATCTTGGCGCGGGCGTAATCGGCCGGATCGGCGGCGCCGCCCTGTGCCTTGAACGGATCCCACAGCGGCATCTCGCTCAGCGGAATGCCCATCGCGCGGGCGGTATTGCGGCCCAGATGCTGGTCCGGGAAGAACAGCACGCGCTTGCCGCGGGCGAACGCCCATTCCAGCACGGCGTGCGCATTGGAAGAGGTGCATACGATGCCGCCGTTGCGTCCGCAGAACGCCTTCAGCGCGGCGGATGAGTTCATGTAGGTGACCGGAATGATCTGCTGCAAGCCATCGGAGTCCGGCTGGGTGCCGCAGATCTCGCCGAGCTGGTCCCAGCATTCCTGGACCTGGTCGATGTTGGCCATGTCGGCCATCGAGCAGCCGGCGGACAGGTTGGGCAGGGTCACGCTCTGTTCGGGCGTGGAGAGGATGTCGGCGGTTTCGGCCATGAAGTGCACGCCGCAGAACACGATGTGGTCGGCGTCCGGGCGTTCGGTGGCGTTCTTGGCCAGCTGGAAGGAGTCGCCCACGAAATCGGCGTGCTTGATGATCTCGTCACGCTGGTAGAAGTGGCCCAGAATCAACAGTTTGGAGCCGAGACGCTGCTTGGCGTCGGAGATGCGCTGCTGCAGTTCCTCGTCGGAGGCCTTGCGGTATTCGTCCGGCAACACCTGCTGGCGCGGCGCGTTGGCGGGCAGACGGTCGAGCATCGAGGCACCGGGACCGTAGCTGGGTGTGGTGGTGTCGAAGTGCCATGGGTCCTGGGTCAGTCCTGCATCGCAGGTGCTTTGCGCGCCCAGCTTGGCGATGATCTCGTCAACGGACGGCGCAGTGAATAGTGCGGTCATAGTGGTTCCTTTCCTATATACGTCTGTGATACCGGCCCGAAGCGGGTCGGCGGGAAAAATCAGATGCGCGCGGATGGGATCAGCGCGTCGAGAGCGTCTTCACGCTCGCCTTGTCTGGACAGTTCCACGATGTCGTCACCATCGGATTCGTGGGGCGTACCGTTCTCGACAGGTCGTTTGGGGATGTAGCGGTAGACGGTGGCCGGTCGTTGGCGGCCTTCGCGCATCTTCTCCCCGGTGTCTTCAAGGTCGCCCGAGGCAAGCATTTTGCGGCGGAAGTTCGCCAAGTCGAGGGGTTCGCCGCCAATCGCCTCATAGACGCCGTGCAGTTGGCGCAGGGTGAACGTGGGGCCGAGCAGTCGGGTGGCCACGTCGGAGTATTCGATTTTGGAGCGCAGGCGGAGCAGCGCGTAGTCGATGATCTGGCGATGGTCGAACGCCAGCTCGGGCAGTTCGTCTTCGGGGAACCATCGTACGTTGTCACCGTCCTCGAAGCCCGCGGCCTCGGTCTGGCCGACGAGCGCCCAGTACACGACGGATACCATGGGCAATCCGCCATGGGACCGGGTCGGGCCTCCAAAGGTGTACAGCTGTTCGAGGTATCGCGGGTGCAGGTCTGTGGTCGATTCGAGGGCCGCGTAGGCGGACTGTTCCAACGACCGGTCGGAGCGCAGGTCACCGCCGGGCAACGCCCAGCAGCCCAGGAACGGCTGACGGACGCGCTTGACCAGGGGCAACCAGAGACGGGAATGGGCCGAGTTCGCGGCGTTGCCGGAATCGGCGGCACTGTTGCCGGTATCGCCTTCCGGGCCGAGTGCCAGAATCACCACTGACACGCCGACCTGTGGCGGTGCGCTGCGGCGCTCGGACACATTGCCGAATCCCATGCCATGCCTCTTTCCATACCGGTTGTTCTCCCTGCATTGAGAGCATAGCACTACTTATAGTCACAATGACCATAAATCACATATCGGATGGTCTAGCGCACGAATATTGGTCAGGCAGCGGGCCCCAATCGCTACGAAATCACGTCCGTATCTTCCGATTTCGACTGTGTCATTTCGGCGACGGACGGGAGGAATGGCGCTAGGGAGGGTAGTTCGTCGAGACTCTTCAGACCCATTTGGTCGAGGAAGAATTCGGAGGTGACCAAGAGGGCCGCGCGGGATTCGGGGTCCACGCCGTCTTCCTTGATAAGGCCGCGTACCGTGAGCGAGCGAATCACTCCATCGGAGTTGACACCGCGGATCGCGGCCACTTGGGCTCGGGTGACGGGTTGGCGATAGGCCACGATGGCAAGCGCCTCCAGTGCGGCCTGACTGAGTCTCGCAGTCTGGCCGTCGGTGACGAATGATGAGACGACCGGCTCGAACGCGGCGCGACTGGCGAACTGCCAGCCACGAGCGGTGCGGCGCAGTTCGAAGCCGCGCGGGCGGATGTCACGGGATTCATCGCCCTCATAGTCATCGTGCAGGGCTCGCAATGCCTCTTCGACTGTGTTGCGATCCAATGCCAAAATACGGGCCAGCTCGGTGGCGGTCTGCGGCTGGTCGGCGACCATCAGAATCGCTTCCAGACAGGCGGGCAGCCCGCCGGGAAAATCGTCTACCGCGAAATCCACGTATTCGGGGTGAGTCTCCTCCACTCCCCTCACCGCGGCCTTTGCGGATTCAGCCGTCGATTCGGCATCCGCCATGTGTTCGGTTGTATTCGTTGCGTCAATCTGTTCAGTCACCAATCGCCGTCCTTACGCAAAATCACCTTCGGAAATGTTCACGTCGCTCATCGTTTCGGCTACGCCGGGTACCCACCTCAGGTGCAGTTCGGCAAACGGACCATCTTGCTGATACTGCAGCACACCTTGTTTGAAGAACACGAGCACGGCCATGAACCGAGCCACCACCTCAATACGAGAAGTGCAGTCCCGGGTCAATTCGCTGAACGATATCGACTGGTCGCCCTTGGATTCCAATGCCGCGATCAGCCGGTCGCGCACCACCAGCGATTGGGCCCGCAGATCGACCAACGGCACGTGCAGCTGATGGATCGACACTTCGGAGGCGGGCGCGTTGGCGATGACCTGGGCGGTCAGTCGGGCGAGTTCGAGCGGAGTCAGCGTCCATACCAGCTCAGGCAGCATGGCGGCAACGCCCTCGTCCATGGCCGCCGGGTGCGGGAATCGGCCGGAGTTGGCGGCGATACGCGCCCGGAAGTCACCTGCGGCCTGCTTGTAGGCGCGGTATTGGAGGAGTCGGGCGAACAGCAAATCGCGTTCGCGCAGCACTTCGAGGCTCTGCTCGTCGTGCTGGCTGTCTTCGCCGCCGGGCAGAATCGCCACGCTTTTGGCCTCGACCAGAATAGAGGCGATATCGAGAAAGGCGCTGGCCTCATCCATGTTTTTTGTGAAATCGAGCCCGCGCACGTATGTCAGGAATTCCTCGGTGATCGAGGAGAGGGAAACTTCGGTCAGCTCGAGTCTGTTGTTGGCGATCATGCCGAGCAAGGCATCAAACGGACCGGAATAGACTTCGAGGTTGACCCGGAAGCCGGAAGTGGCGGATTCCTCCGTGCTGATTTCGGCTTCCGCGGAGCTCCCCTCAGCCTCGCTACGCGAGCCAGCTTCCCTCAGAGAGGGGAGCCGAGAAAGGGAAGTCTCATTCATCGTTTATCGAAACAATCGTTACGCCACGATGCCGCGAGCAATGAGCTCACGTGCCACCTCACGGTATTCCTTTGATGTCTTGTGCTCAGGGGCATAGACCACCACGGGCGCGGCGGCAACCGTGGAATCGGGCAGTTTGATGGAGCGGGAGATGAACGTGTGGAACACCTTTTCGCTGAACGCCTCGTAAACGCGCTGGCAGACCTCTTCGCAGTGCAGTGTCTTGGTGTACATGGTGATGAGCACGCCATCCACTTCCAATGCGGGATTGATGCGGGACTGCACTTTTTCGATGGACTGCATAAGCAGGGCCACACCGCGCAAGGCGAAGAATTCGGCGGCCACGGGAATGATCACGCCATCAGCTGCGGCAAGCGCGTTCACGGTGAGCAGGCCGAGCGATGGCTGGCAGTCGACGATGATGAGATCGTATTCCGACTTGAGCTTGCGCAGCACGCTGTTCAGGATCTGCTCTCGGCCCACTTCGGTGACCAGCTGGACCTCGGCGGCGGACAAATCGATGTTCGCCGGAATCACATCGATGTTCTCGAATGCGGTGTGCTGCACCACATCATGTGGGTCCACGGAAATATCGAACAGCGCGGTGTAAATCGTGTTCTCCACGGTATTCGCGTTGACGCCCAGTCCCACAGTGGCGGCACCCTGCGGATCGAAATCGACGATAAGCACGCGGCGGCCATACTGGGCCAACGCACCGGCAATATTGATGGAGCTGGTGGTCTTACCTACGCCACCCTTCTGGTTGCACATGGCAATGACACGCGCCGGACCGTGCTGTTGCAGCGGTTCGGGTGCGGGGAAGGTTTCGTATTCACGTCCAAGCAAATCGGTAGGCATACTGTCTACCTTATCAACATCCGGGTTCGCTGGGGGTGCAACGACATACGTTCCTGTCATAGGCAGCGTTCCTTGACGGAATGCGCTGTCTTTATCGCGGGTATCTCGCCAGTCGTCCATCGTTGCCCTCGCCCCCTTTGTCGGGAATACCTGCTCGCCCATCCTAATGTACTCGCCGGGCTCGCCTCGGAACACCGTTTTGCCGCTGGTATTCCAGTGTTCCGAGGTTTATGGATCTCGTCTCGTACTATGTCGATGCGCTTACTCGGTGCGCAGTGCGGTGGCCGGGTCTTGCTTGGCTGCCTTACGCGAGGGAATCAGGCCGCCGATCAGCGTGAGCACCACGCTTAGGATCACCAGCACCACGCCACCGGTCACCGGCAGGGCGGCATTGACGTCCGCATTGCCGATGAAGTGGTGTAGCACGGCGTTGATCGGAATATTGAGCAGCACGGTCAAGCCCACGCCCAACAGGCCGGAGCATAGGCCGATGATGCCGGTCTCCGCATTGAACACCTGGGATACGTTGTGCTTCGAGGCACCCATTGCGCGTAGGATACCGATTTCCTTGGTGCGCTCCAGCACCGAAATGTAGGTGATGATGCCGATCATGATCGAGGAGACGATCAGCGAGACGGACACGAACGCGATAAGCACGTAGGAAATCACGTTGACGATGGTGGTCACCGAACTCATCATGAGCCCAACGTAATCCGTGTAGGTGATCTTGTCTTTCTTCGAGACGGTGTTGTTGTAGTCGGTGATCGCGTCGGCGATGTGGTCCTTGTCTTCGAAGCTGTCGGCGTAGATGTTGATCGAGCTGGGCGCGTCACGACTCACCACACCGAATGCGGCGAGGTTGTCGTCGTAGGTGCCGGTCGACACGTACTGGTCGTAGATCGCGACAAGCACGTCGTTCGAAGCCGTGGCGATATACGCGTCGAAACTGTCGGCGAGCTGCTGTTCGCTCATCGCGGCCATGGCGGCGGCCTGATCGCCGGCACCCGCCGCGCCAGCGACACCTGCAGCACCAGCACCAGCGGCGTCCGATGCGCCCGTGCCGGACTGCTGCCCGGCGCTCATCATCGACTTGGCCATGTTCGCCTTCTGCGTCACGCCCAGCGAAGCCACGTAGGTGCGCGCGTCGGCCACCTTGGTGGCATCGTCCGAGGGCGAGAACGTCATGCCGTTGAGCACGTTCGTGTTCGGGTTGGCCTTCTGATCGGTAACGATGGCGCTGGAGGCCGCACGGTCGATCAAATCATAGGTCAGAGCGCGCGTGTACCCCACACCAGCGGCCAACGGCGTGGCCGAAGCATCCTTCTTCGCCTTGACGACGCCCACCACCTTGAGTTTGGTGGCCGTTTCGAGGCGCTGTTCGATTTCGTCCTTGTCGTTGCCGATGAAACGGTAGTGGCCGTCATCGCCCTTGACGTACTGGTCGGATGCCGGAATCATGTACAGCGTCTGATCGAGGGCCTTAGCATAGTCGATCTTGTCTTGTGGAGTGCTGACCTTGTCGCCGGCGTTGAGCTTGGACATCATCTCGTGGTAATCGGAGGCGGGCAGCAGGCCGAGCTCGTACAGCGTGGTCAGCGGCACGCTGTTGTTGTCGTCAAGCACCAGCACCACTTCATCCTTGGACTTCGGCCATGAACCGTTGACCACCTGGTAGTTGTCGGTGATAACCTTGCCTACGAGCTTGCTGTCGTCCGCTCCCGGCATGATCTCGTTGAACGAGTCGGGCGCGGCGTTCTCATCGGTTTTGCCGGTCAGCATCGACATCTGCTGCGAGGTGATCGACGAGGTGCCGGACATGCCGGACGAGCTTGTGGACGCCATCTGCGAGGCCATCGAGGCAGAGTCGCTGGATCCGATCGTCACGCCGTCCGCATTGACCAGCGTGCCGTCGGGGTCGTGGTCGAACACGGAGAATTTCACGTCATATGTGTACTGGATGCCGGTGGAACCCACATACTGGTGAATCTCGCTCTTGGAATTATCCAGGTATTTCTTGAAGCGGGTCAGGTTGTTTTCGGTAATCGAACTGGTCAGGCTGGACGCCTGCTTGACGCTGCGGTCGTCCGGGTAGATGCCGTCGGTTTTGTGCGTCTTACCACCGTATCCGTCATCGCCGCCCATCTGTCCGCCCATCATGCTGCTCAGGTCGAAGGTCTGGGAGTCGACGGTGATCGGGTAGGCGGTCATCGTGTCACGCTGGATGTCACTGATGTATGTGTTCACGCCAGTCGACACCGATAGAATCAGCGCGATGCCGATGATGCCGATCGAGCCGGCGAACGAGGTCAGCAGGGTGCGCGCCTTCTTGGTTTTCAGATTGTTGAAGCTCAACGCCAGCGACGTGGCGAACGACATCGACGCGCGGCCCATCGTCTTGTACACGGCCGGCTGTTCGGCCGTCTCGTCCACGACGAACGGGTCGGAGTCGGAGCGGATCACGCCGTCGCGCAGGTTGACGATGCGCGTGGCATATTGTTCCGCAAGTTCGGGGTTGTGGGTGACCATGACCACGAGGCGGTCCTTGGCCACGTCCTTGAGCAGGTTCATGATCTGCACGGACGTGTCCGAATCGAGCGCGCCGGTCGGCTCGTCGGCCAGGACGATGTCCGGGTCGTTGACCAGTGCGCGGGCGATCGCCACGCGCTGCATCTGGCCGCCGGACAGCTGGTTTGGCTTCTTGTTGATGTGTTCGCCGAGTCCGACCTTCTCCAGCGCCTTGCGCGCACGTTCGCGACGGTCGGCCTTGCCGATGCCGGAAATCGTCAGCGCGAGTTCGACATTCGACAGAATCGTCTGGTGAGGGATCAGATTGTAGCTCTGGAACACGAAGCCGATGGTGTGGTTGCGGTACGAATCCCAATCGCGATCCTTGTATTGGCGCGTCGAGATGCCGTTGATCACCAAATCGCCGTCGTCATACCGGTCGAGGCCGCCGATGATGTTGAGCAAGGTGGTCTTGCCGGAACCCGAGGGACCCAGAATCGCGACGAATTCGCTGTCGCGTAGGTTCAGGCTGACTTTGTCAAGCGCCTGCTGAACGAAATCACCGGTTTTATAGCGCTTCGAGATCGATTTGATCTGCAGCATGAATACCTCTTCCTGGCTGACGGTTCGCTGTTATGTACTGTATTGTCACGCCTTGAATTTCCGGCCGACTTCGGTGCTCCCCCGCCGCGATTCCGCTATGGGCGGACGCGTCGCAAAATGGTGTGTCTCACCGCGCTCTGGGATGTGAGGTCAGATACGTTTCGATCAGGGTTTCAGGGCTTACGTGCGTGTAGATCTGCGTGGTGGTCACGCTGGCGTGCCCGAGCAGTTCCTGCACGGTGCGCACGTCCGCGCCGCCTTGGATCAGGTGCGTGGCAAAGGAATGGCGCAAGGTGTGCGGATGGAGTGGTTTGGTGATGCCGGCCCGCTCCCCGGTTGCTTTGACGATTTCCCATACCGATTGCCGCGAGATGCGCTTGCCGCGTTTGTTGAGAAACAGTGCGCGCCTCTCGGGAATCTTGGCGCTGGAGCGCTGTTCCAACTCGCCACGCCCCGCATTGAGGTATGCGGTGATGGCCCGGCATGCGTAACTGCCCAATGGCACAAGCCGCTGCTTGGAGCCCTTGCCCATGAGTCGCGCGATGTGCTCGTCCAGGTCGATGTCGTCCAGATTCGCACCGGTGGCTTCCGAGACGCGGCAGCCGGTGGCGTACATGAATTCGAGCAGGGCCTTGTCCCGTAATACCACCGGATCGGTTGAGCCGCCGACTGCCGCCGCGTCGAGCAGACGGGTTACCTCGTCCACGGTGAGTACGTCGGGCAGGGTGCTGGCGCCTTTGGGCGCCTTGACTGCGGCCGAAACATCCGCCGTCACCGCGTGCTGACCGAGCGCGAAACGGTGGAATTCGTGGATCGAGGCCAGTCTTCGGGCTTTGGAGCGGGCGGACTCCCCCGCCTGGTCAAGGGCGGCGATGTAGTCTTCGACGTCTTGTTTGGTTATGGCGTCCGGTTCGTGGATGCCGCGGGTTTCGAGCCAATCAATGTATTTGGCGATGTCGGATTCGTAGGCGGTGACGGTGGCCGTGGCGAGCCCTCGCTCCACGCCGATGTGGACGAGGAACTGCTCGGTGAGTCTGGTGAATCCGTTGGTCATAGTGCCCATGGTACAAAGAAACCCCGCTCGGAAGCGGGGTTTCTAGTGTGAAGTCACGACTTCAAGCAATCAGGCCTCAACCGGAGCGTTGACGTCCTCAGGCAGGGCGGCCTTGGCGGCGTCCACGATGGTCTTGAAGGTGTCCGGGTCGGAGACGGCGATCTCAGCCAGAGCGCGACGATCCAGCTCGATGCCGGCGAGACGCAGGCCCTGGATGAAGCGGTTGTAGGTGATGCCCTCAGCGCGGACGGCAGCATTGATGCGCTGGATCCACAGCTTGCGGAAGTCGCCCTTGCGA
>ERZ825670.4749-NODE-4749-length-10252-cov-2.978719_pt1 | contig 10252 bp, 10 predicted proteins | sample MGYA00519929_ERZ825670 | MGnify/ENA primary metagenome ERZ825670 (study PRJEB31778, sample SAMEA3449207) | human gut metagenome | biome: human gut; feature: human-associated habitat; material: faeces | place: United Kingdom | collected 2010/2012 ...
GAGACGGTGCGTGTAAACCGAAACTTCTACCTGGGCAGGCAATGGGAAGGGCTGAACGCTCCCGACCTGCCGAAGCCAGTCATGAACGTAATGAAGCGCGTCGTATCCTACCAAACATCCATGATTACCTCTGACGACGTGGGCGTATCCTTCACGCCGTTCAGACCGAATCAGGATTCGGAGCTCATGGCCGCGATTTTCGCGGGAGAGGTGGAGCGTGTGCTGGACCAAGCGAAGATCAAGGACCTGCACCGCGACGCGATCCGCAACGCATCGGTAGACGGGGACGCATGCATGTACCTGTATTTCGACCCGGATGTGGAAACGGGGCAGGATGCAAAAGGCGACGTCTGCGCCGAGCTGATTGAAAACATCAACGTATACTTTGGCAACCCGTATCTGTGCAACGCGCAGAAGCAGCCGTATATCATCATCGCCCAACGCAAGACGGTGCGGGAAGCGAAGGAGGAAGCGAAGCGAAACGGCAGCGCGGAATGGGAATCCATCACGCCGGACAGCGACCCCAACCAGGGCGAAGCCGGGGACGACAACGACCTCGTGACGGTTCTCATAAAATTCTGGCGCGAAGGCGGGACGATATGGGCCGTAAAGACGACGGAAACGGCAACGGTGCGAAAACAGTGGGATACAGGGCTTACTCTGTACCCGGTTGCATGGATGCCGTGGGAAACCGTGCGTTCTTCCTACCATGGGCAGGCGAGCATTACGGGGCTTGTCCCGAACCAGATTGCGATCAACCGCCTGTATGCCATGATGATCCGCAGCGTGGAGATGAACGCATTTCCGAAGCTTGTGTACGACAGCAGCAGGATCACAAACTGGACAAACCGGGTAGGCGAAGCGATTGCAGTGAACGGCGGCGGTGTAACGGATGCGATTGCAACCGCGGTGCGCGGCGCGGACGTATCGCCGCAGGTAATGCAGGTGATCGAATCCACCGTAACCATGACGCGCGACTTCATGGGCGCATCGGACGCTGCATTGGGCAACGTAAGGCCGGACAACACATCGGCAATCATCGCCGTGCAGCAGGCGTCAAGCGCGCCGCTCGACCTTCAGAAGCGCGCATTCCATGCGTGGGGCGAAGAATATGTGCGCATTGTCGTTGATATCATGCGCGCCAACTACGGAACGCGCGCCGTGGTCATAACGGACGGAGACCTGATTGAAAAGTATGTACCGCCCAACCCAATGACGGGCGAGCTGCCGAAGGTGTACGAACTGAATGTGGACTTCGGGCAGCTTGGGGACGTAAACATGCGCCTGAAGGTTGACGTAGGTTCTTCCGCGTATTGGAGCGAGATCACGCAGATGCAGACGCTGGACAACCTCATGGCGAAAGGGATCATTCAGGACGCGGAACTTTTCGTGGAGCAGATCCCATCCAAATACCTGAGCGGGAAGAACAAGATCCTTGAACGCATCCGCAAGGAGAAAGAACAGATGCAGGCTATGCAGCAGATGCAGGCCATGCAGCAACCAACGCTATAAGGATGCCATAACAACGCTATAACACCGGGAAAGACGGCCGCAGGGCCGTTTTTTTAATACCCGCGCCAACCATAGCGCGGAAAGGAGAAACACATGGAGGAATATACCAATCCTTCCCAACCCAACGAAGCGGAAGAAACCATGGAGGACGACGATCTTTTCGGCGACATTTCGGAAGAGGACGACGACCTGTTTTCGGACGCGGAACCCGAAGAAAAGGCCGAAGCGCCGGAGGAGCAAACCAGCGCCCCCGACGCGGCGGAGAAGCCGGACGGAAAGCCCCAAACCCTGCGCATCAAGTACAACGGCCAGGAGCAGGAGATCACGCTTGAGCAGGCGGCAGAGCTTGCCCAAAAGGGCATGAACTACGACAAGGTGTTGAACGAGCGCAACGGCCTGCGCGTGGACGCGCGCGCAAGCGAGCTGATGCACCGCCTTGCGGAAGCGAACGGAATGGACGTTGAGCAGTACGTCGGCTTTGTGGAAAACCAGCAGAAAGCCGTAATGCTGCAAAAAGAAGCGCAGAACATCCGGACGAAATATCCGGACATGCCGGACGATGCCGTGCAGGAGATGGCGGAGATGCGCGTCAACGAAAAGCACAAGGCAGCGGAAGAAAGCGCGGCAACGCGGCGCAGAAGCGAGGAGGAGGCGCGGCAGAAGCCGTGGATGGACTTCCTCCGCGAATTCCCGGACTACAAGGACGGGAGGGAACTGCCGCGCGGTGTAGCAGAGGGGATTGAGCGGGGCCTTACGCCCGTGGAAGCGATGCTCCGGCATCAGCAAACCGAGTACGAACAACGCATCAAGGAGTTGGAAGCAAAGCTCACAACCAAAGAACAAAACGAAAAAAGCAGGAAAGCATCCGTCGGATCGGCAGCGTCTACGGCCGCAACAAAGGTTGAGGACGCTTTCCTTTCTGCGTTTGACGGATGAGAAAGGTAATTTATGAGCATCAATCTCGCAACCAAATACAGCAACGTAATCGCACAGAAGCACACGCACGAATCGTTCCTCGCGGGCAAAGCGAAGGCGCCGTATGATTTCATCGGCGTAAAGAGCATCCGCATTTACACCCTGCTGTCGCAGCCGCTCAACGACTACGACCGCGCCAACACCTCCAACCGGTACGGAGCGCTCGCAGAGCTTCAGGATTCCTATCAGGAGATCAGCCTGACGCAGGACAAGTCATTCCGCATTGCGATTGACAAGGGCAACAACAACGAGCAGATGATGGTGAAGGAAGCCGGCCGCGTCCTGAAAATGCAGATGCGCGAGCAGGTCGTGCCCACGGGCGACAAGCGCGCCCTCTATCAGTGGGCGTGGGGCGCCGGCAAGTGCGTGGAGTATTCCGCGGCGGCATCCAAGAGCAACATCATCGGGACGCTTCTTGACATCGAAAAGCAGTTCGCGGACAGCTTCACCCCGCTTGAGGGCCGCTATGTCGCCGTGAAGAACGAGCACATGAAGTTCATCCGCCTGAGTGATGAATTCCAGTATGTGGACGGCGTGCGCGAGAAGTTCATCCTGAAGGGCGTAGTCGGCAAGGTCGGCACGCTGAACATCATCGCCATGCCTGCGGACTGGTTCCCGACGAACGTGGAGCACGTGGCGTTCCAGAGCCGCGCGGTCGGCTTCCCGTTCAAGATCCGCGATACGCGCATCATCACGGATTCGGAAGCGGTGAACGGCGCGGTACTGCTTGGCCGCTTCAACTTCGACGCATTCGTGGTCGGCGGCGCATGCGATGACGTGATCGTGTGCGTAACGAACGGCAACAAGTGCGCAATGCCGACGGCGACAAAGACCACCACCACGGCGCTTGCCACCACGACGAGCTCCGCGAAAATCTACTACACGCTGGACGGCAGCGACCCGCGCTTCAGCGCAAGCCGCGTGGAGTATTCTTCGGCAATCGCAAATCCGGCGGCCGGCACGGTTCTCAAGGCCGTTGCAATCTATCCGACGGGCAACAAGTACACGTCCGACGTGCTGACGCACGTTTGCGCGTAAACGACACAACGGGGAGGCTTCGGCCTCCCCGACTTTTGGAGGATATATGACAGGGCAGGAGATTTATGAAACCGCAAGCGCGTTCCCGTACGAAGCGGACGGCGAGGACGCGGAAAGCAAGAAATATTCCGTCCCATTTTTGAACCTGCTGCTGCAGGAGTGCCTTGAAACCGAAAATTCCATCCGGCGGCATGAGGGCCGCGCGCTTCTCGCGGCGGCGCAGAAGATCGAGACGCTGGATGAAACAATAACATACGCGGACGCGATCACGCGCGTTGCGCTCCCTTACCGCGTGGCGGCGCAGTTCTTTCAGGAAGCAATGGACAACTTCCAGGCCGAAAACTACCGCGCAAAATATGTTTCCGCGCTGAACGACGCGCGGAAGCTGAGCTTTGAACCAATCGTAGACGTATACGGAGGATATTGACATGCCAACGCTTACCACGCCGAAAAACATCGAGGACATCAAGCGATACCACAAGGCATACAGCAAATTCCGCGGCGTGGACTTTTCGACCGACCCGACGCAGGTGAGCGATTCCAGGTCTCCCTTGTGCCAGAACCTGATTTCAGACCTTGCGGGCTTCCCCGAAAAGCGGCTGGGCTGGCGCACCCTGTTCACGATAGACGCGCCGATTAACGGCATGTTTTTTGCCGTGTTTGAATCGGGCGCAGAGAAGTTCATCGTGCACGGAGGAACAAAGCTGTACACCTGGACGGATGCGGGTGCGACGCTGATATACAGCAACATGAACAACGCGAGAAGCACGGCATTCTCCCATGATGGGAAGCTGTACATTCTGGACGGACAAAGTTATCTCGTGGCGACGGAAACGGGAGACACGGTTGGCGTTGCCTCTGTATCGGCAAACGCCTTCACCCCGACGACGGTAATCGGAGCTCCTGCGGCGGGCGGCGGCACGCCGTTTGAGGCGGTGAACATGCTGACTGGGATTTCAATCCACGCTCCCCGTGCGGGGAGCGACCAAGTCATCCGCGTTTATGTCCAAAATGCTACATATTTCAATCCACGCTCCCCGTGCGGGGAGCGACGTTGTATGCGCCCAGCTTGCTCCGTATCAAGCGTATTTCAATCCACGCTCCCCGTGCGGGGAGCGACCATGAACAACGCGCGAAGCACTGCATTTTCACACGATTTCAATCCACGCTCCCCGTGCGGGGAGCGACCTACGCCGCATACCCACGGAAGCAGGGTAAAAGCATTTCAATCCACGCTCCCCGTGCGGGGAGCGACAGCAATATATTGTGCTTTTGCAAGCTCAAAGCGCAATATATACTCAATCAGCTATTCTAAGCATTGTGAACGCTATAAAAGGCAGACGTCTTTTAATTGAATTCGGTGCGAAAGCCTGTGGAATTTCTTGCGTGCTTCAGATTCGCACTCATAAAACCAGTGGTTCTTCCACGGGAATCGTATCTTTTGAGCCATAATGTTCGACCTTACTCTTATAATTGTCCCCCAACAGATAAAAACGAAGGCTGTCTTTTTCCCTATCAATCTCCTTCAGAAGCATATGCTTTAGCTTTGTAAATTGCGCAGCATCCACAATGCATTCAAATACGGAGTTTTGAACCCGTATACCATAATTGCAGCATAGTTTCGCCACCCGCCGAAGCCGCTTGGCTCCTTCCGGCGCAGCAACATTGATGTCATAAGTCACCAGTACAAACATGGAAAAGCTCCTATTTCCATAAAAATGGAGGATACGCATCCAAATCGCCTCTCAGATGGCGCGACAACAGCATAGCCTGAGCATAGGGTACCAATCCCCACATGATCGTTTCTTTTAAAAAAGGATGAAGGATCGTTTGCTGCTTGCGCGCCTGCCAATCCGTCAGGAATCGTTTGCGCGCATCTTCCGTCAAATAGCAGGCGCCGTCCTCTTGCACGGTAAAATCATCCCGCTGTATTCGCCCGGTATTGATTTCCATCAGCACAAAACGGTCGGCGATAGGAGCTCGAAATTCTTCCAGCAGGTCCAACGCCAACGAACTGCGGCCAGGGCGCAGCTGATGCAAAAAGCCGACGCACGGATCCAGCCCCACCGTTTCCAGCGCCGCGGCACATTCCTTTGCAAGCAGCGTATAGGCAAGCGACAGCAATGCATTGACGCGGTCGCGCGGCGGCCTTCGGGTGCGCCCGGCAAAGCAAAACGCATCGCCATCCCGGAGGACTCTTTGCGGAAAAACATCAAAATATGCCTTTGCAGCAAGCCCCTCCTGCCCCAACAGGCCATCGATCCCCTCCTGCTGCAGCAAAGCATGCTGCGCGGCTTTTATTCTCTCAATCGCCTGCTGGAACCGGTCCATATCAATGCGTAAGGCATGATCCCGCTTTGTCCGTTCCAAGCACCACCGCGCATTATGCAGCTTTGCCCCAAGGAAATTCCTTGCAAGCGGCAATGCGCGCTGGGGGTCCCCTGCAATGAACGCCTGCGTCTGGCGAAGCAGTACGTTCCCGTTCACAGGCCCCTGTACCCGCGCAAGGAAACGGCCATGCTGTGTTAGAAAACAAAGATCAATGCCCCGCGCTGCGCAAGATCCCATCAAAGCGGGGCTGCAACCGGTATATCCGAAGCTCACGATTGAACAAAGATTGTGCAGCGGAATGCGGGCCGCCGCCACATCTCCTTTCAGAATGACTACGGTTTCTCCTTCCAGAGAAAGGTATGCATCCGGGGATGTTACATACAGCGTATTGAGCAGCTTGATCATGCGTCGTCCTCCCACAGCGCTTTGCGCACATACTCCGACGCCGCTGCCACGCAGGGCAGATTCGGCTGGCATATTTCGTGCAGTGAACAGTTGGCGCATGCTTTTTTCGGCTTAACGCGGGGAGTATACCGCCGCTCCAGCCATGCGTTCATCTCTGACACTGCGGCGGCAACCCCTTCTTTCATTTGCCTGGTAAACACAACGCTTTTCCTGCGGCGCAGTTCGCCGTAATAAAGCGCGCCTTCCGGGATTTCCGTGCACAGCATCTCTTCCAGGCACATTGCCTGCGCGCAAAGTTGCCATTCATCCGCCCCGCTCGCATCCGGCCGCCCACGCTTGTATTCCACGGGATATAGACGGTATGCCCCGCTTCGGCCATGAATCGGAACTCCGTGCACATCGTCCTCGATGAGTTCCACAAGGTCGCAAATGCCGCTGATGCGCAGCTGGTGGGATTGCACCGCCATGCCGCGGGCAAGGATCAGCCCGCCGCGTTTTTCCGATGCGGCTGCATCATGAACGCGCTCGTGCATATAATGCCCGTCAAGCGTAAGCGCGTTTTCCTGCCACTGCTGTTCCACGTAGATGAGCGCCCATCGGCGTTTACAGAAGCAATACTGCTTGATGCCTGAAAGCATCAGGTAATCCGAATCGTCATTCACCCTCCAGCTCCTCTACGTTCAGGCCCGGCAACGGATCCAGCGTAAGGCTGAGTTCCCCGTTCTGTTTTCCTTGACTGATATGCAGGCTACGGTGTACCCTGGCAGAGGAATACTGCCCGGTGGAGCAATTATGCTTCCACCAGAAAAGCTTGACGACCTCCATGCTGCCGGCAGGCCGGGCCGAGGTTTCGTCATTCACGAACAGCGTCCGAAGCGCCTCCTTGATGCGTTCCGCGTCCTCTTCCGAAAAGCCTGTCTTTTCCGCAAGCTGCACGTTGATGGCGCCATATGCCACATAGGTTCCGGAATCCACACGATGCTTCATGCCCATCGTATCCGCACCCTTTTTGTCCGGATCGGCGTCCGTTTCCAGATTGACCGATTTCGTGATCTGCAAACTCGTGATGCTGACAGGCTCAATGCTGAATGCACTTTGGATGCTGACCGGGCCGCGGATGCCCACCGATACGGCATCCCCCACATCCGCTTCCGCCTTTTTCCCTTTTTTGAACGCAAACACCTGCCCGAACGCCCGCACGTCGATCCAGCGCGCGCAGGCGAGCTGCGCATATTTCTGCTTATCCTTGCAGGATTTCAGCTCCGGTACCGCGTCCGCGCGCTCCCGCAGGGAGCGATATTCATCATTGCGCCTGTCGTCGGACTGAACGAATACGTTCTCCCCCAGGTCCAAAAGCCTGTTGCGAATCTTCCGTTTCAGGCAGACATCGGATACCTCGCCGAATCCATCATACGTGGTGCGCGGCCGGTTGCCATCCAGCGGATCGCCGTTCGGGTTTGCGTTGTGCACGGCGAACACCAGTGCGAAATCAATTTTGTGTTCAAGCTTCGTCATTCTTTTGTTCCTCCCGCATTATCAGTCTTTTTCGTGTAGAACGCCTGCTTTTGTGAGTAGTAACCCTGCAGGAACAGAGGTCCAAGCGGTGCGTTGTCCGCAAGGCCGTCCCCAAGCATGTCCCCGATTTGCCGGATCCGTAAAGCCAAATATTCGCTTTTTTCCGGCGGAAGCTTGTTCATGTAGGGAAGCAGAAGCTGCGTTTGCAGCCTGAGCCATGTTTCTGCGGGGCGTTGCTGGAACCTCTGCATATAGCGGATTGCGTTGGTTTGCCGGCGGCGGGCGCCGTCACCGTTCCCGCGCATGGCCTGCTCCTCGATATAGTCGGCTATGCCAAGCAGCCTGCCAAACAAATACTCCCGTTCTCCTCTTGCTTCATCAAGCGCCATGGTATTCTCCCTTCCTGACTTTATGTTGTTCAGCAGCGCACAGGTGACTGCGACCGCCGTTTGCCATTCATATGTTTGCCATTCCCCCTTATCATCCGTGAAGGATAACGGCCTGCTCGCATTGCGGAACGCCGCCCACAGGATGTCCTCGGGCAGCGGTTTCCGCGCGGCAATGCAGGGCATCAGCCGTGCGTAAAGCTGCCGCACCAGTTTTGTTGCAGCCTTTTCGTCCTTCTTGTCCTGCTGGGCGATCCGCACCGTTGCCGAACCGTAAACGGCTGTGGCGATCTCCTTCGGCGTGGGTGTGGAAATTTGAAGCTTTCCCTTGCGCCAGAAAGACCAGCAGCAGCTCGTGTGCCAATGGGCAAGGTTGTCGATATAGGTGTTTCCGTCGCATTCCTGATAATATTGGATTGACATTCTCCCGAGCGTAGCCCCGCGCATTGACATAATGTAGACATCCCGCGAGCGGTTCATTGCGGGGTTAATCAGCGCGTTTCGGTATCCAGCGGCAGCTTCTCCCACGAGCGCCGCATAGGCTTCGGCTGTATCCGGCGCAGGGATTTCCTCCTCTCCTTCCTCAAACCCGTCGCCGTCATCCTCCAACGGCTGCGGCGGCGTGTCTCCGTTGTCCGCCCAGACCAGCAGCCACATGCCGTAAATATAGCTGCGCACGCCCTTGCGCCCCATCAGCCAACGGATCATGTTGTGCGCCTTTGCGGAAGCTTCGCTGCTGACGGAAAGCGCCTCTGCGCTTTCCGCAAAATGCCCGAGATATTTGAGCGTACCGTCTTCCTTGGAGGAAATAAGTTTCTGACTCCCGATGAGTTTTGGATGTCCTTCCGCCGCAGGAAGATGTGCTCCTGTCACATAGCAAAGCTGGCCGCCGGCCGCTTCCTGCAGCGCACGGGAATACCGTCTCCAGCTTTCCAGAACCTCCTCCTGCTCCCAGAGTCGGCTTTCTGCGCCGCCGGGCTGATACACGCCAAAGCAAATCTTCTTTTTTCCCTCTTTTTTCAGTTCCAACCCGGGGAACTGCGTTTGCAGGTCTCTTGCAAGCGTGCCCCGGGAAAGATAGGCGCAAAACAGCCGCAGCGTTTCCGGCGCGCCGGGGACAGCGCACCATGTCTGAAGCGCTTCCATATATTTCTGATAATACGCTTCGCTTTCCCCCGTCCGCGCTGCATAATCGCCCGCCATGTAGCGCAGCTCGTCGAACAGCGGGTATGGGAATGCGCCCGTCCTGCCCTCCGCGCCCTCTGTGCTCGGCACGAGGATGCGCTCCTTTTCCGGCCATTGGGTGATTCTATCAACCTCTCCTTCCTGTGTCAGCGCCACATAATAAGCCGGCTGCATCTGCGTAAAGCCCACTGGGATCAACGGGTTTTCCGCATCGTTGAACGCCCCGGCTAGGTTGTCATACGTTTTGCACAGCGCCTGCATCCAGCCCATCCGTATTCCCCTCCTCGTTCAGTCCCTCTAAGGCGGGCTCGCTGAGCCCGGTAAAATTTTCTTTCTCCGCAAACCGTTTTTTCGCTGTAGCGGCGCGCAACTCATGTCAAAAATAGATCGCAACCCGTGTCAATAATATTTATGCGTATAAACAAACAAAACCCGAGGCGAATTCACCTCGGGTTTTGACATGATTTATGCGTTACTTAGTAGTAGGTGATACCGCGTCAAACGCACCATTGGAAGCCAAAGAGACTACCACGGCGTTGATTATGCACAACGCAGCAGATTCGACTGTAAGCCCTGCTGTGAATGCCGTGGCGGCGATTAGTAAAACCAATGCAACCACATAACTGAAAATGCGTGTGGGAATTTTATCTATGAACCCCACGCCCTTAAAGACCTGTGTCACGGCTAAGGTGGCCGCAGTCGCACCGGCATACGTTGCAAGCATGGCCCACGAAAAAAAGCCCTCGGCGGGCTGTTCCCCAGCGGCCGGTTCGGCCCATGCGGTTGCGCACAGCAACAGCAGGGCCAGCGTAATCAGAAGTACAATTGTCTTTTTCATTGATTTTACCCTCCATTTATTTTTGTAGCGTTAAGCGCCCAAACTTGTTCCAGTACCCATCGCCGGA
>ERZ825670.4760-NODE-4760-length-10237-cov-12.423885_pt1 | contig 10237 bp, 5 predicted proteins | sample MGYA00519929_ERZ825670 | MGnify/ENA primary metagenome ERZ825670 (study PRJEB31778, sample SAMEA3449207) | human gut metagenome | biome: human gut; feature: human-associated habitat; material: faeces | place: United Kingdom | collected 2010/2012 ...
CTTCGATTCCGAATCAAACCGTGAATCTCGAAGCAAGCAATCGTTCTACGGCTGTTACTCCCAAAAGCATAATCGGAGGAAACAAAGCTCCCAGCTTCCTACAGGCTCCTGCCGTTCAGGATTTGGACCCGCATTTGAATCCCAATTATAATTTTGAGAACTTCATTGAAGGATACAGCAATAAACTTTCAAGAAGTGTGGCGGAAGCCGTAGCGCAAAAACCGGGAGGGACCGCTTTCAACCCGTTATTCCTTTATGGAGCATCCGGAGTAGGAAAGACGCACCTGGCAAACGCAATAGGCACGAAAATCAAAGAAATTTATCCAGAGAAAAGAGTATTGTACGTTTCGGCACATTTGTTCCAGGTACAATATACGGATTCTGTACGCAATAACACGACCAACGACTTTATTAACTTTTACCAGACGATTGATGTATTAATCATTGATGATATTCAGGAGTTTGCCGGTGTCACCAAGACTCAAAACAACTTCTTCCATATCTTCAATCATTTACACCAGAACGGCAAACAGCTCATATTAACTTCAGACCGTGCTCCTGTATTGTTGCAAGGTATTGAAGAACGCCTCCTGACCCGTTTCAAATGGGGTATGGTAGCCGAGCTTGAAAAGCCGACGGTAGAACTTCGCAAAAACATTCTACGCAACAAGATACACCGCGACGGGTTACAATTCCCGCCGGAAGTGATCGATTATATTGCCGAAAATGTGAATGAAAGTGTACGCGATCTGGAAGGTATCGTCATTGCTATCATGGCTCGTTCCACTATTTTCAACAAAGAAATAGATTTGAATTTGGCACAACACATTGTACATGGCGTGGTTCATAACGAAACGAAAGCGGTTACCATCGATGATATCCTCAAAGTGGTATGCAAACATTTTGATCTGGAACCGTCTGCCATACATACAAAATCCAGAAAAAGGGAAGTCGTTCAAGCACGACAGATCGCCATGTATCTAGCTAAAAACCACACAGACTTTTCAACTTCTAAGATAGGTAAGTTTATCGGTAACAAAGACCATGCAACGGTACTTCACGCCTGCAAAACCGTAAAAGGACAATTGGAGGTGGACAAAAGCTTTAGTGCAGAAGTACAGGAAATAGAATCGTTACTGAAAAAGAGAAACTGAAATCAAGTATAAAGTATTAAGTATTATCCATGCGGACAGGCTTTATTATGCGGTTTCGCACCAGGGTAATACTTAATACTTTATACTTAATACTTGAAAAATACTTAATACTTATTTCAAGAATCCTTGCTGACGAAGTACTTTCAATAGATTTTCGGACATAAATTCGTTATCTTTCTTTGTGTAACGCACGTCCGTAAAGACTTGAGCCAATGTTTCTTTTTTATTTTCTTCGATAAACTGCTTGTTTTCCGGCAATGATTCTTTGTAGGCATAGAGTTTATCTATTTCTTCCGGTGTATAGTCGTGATATTTTTCATCGTGCACGGCAGCTTCCAAAGGCAAACGGTCTACTTGTGCGGGAATACCGTCCGGATAGCCTACCGTTATTGTGGTGAGAGGGAATACCAGTTCGGGGAGTTGGAGGGTATCAATAATCATTTGAGGATTATAAGTGGTAGTTCCCAAATAACAAATGCCGAGTCCTGCTTCTTCCGCCAGCGTACAAAAAGTCTGCGCAACAAGCAAAGTATCCATAGACGCATTCATAAAAGACATTAAATTATCGTAGCCCGGCACTGCTTTCCGCTGTTCACACCATTTGCTGAAACGACGGAAATCAGCACAAAAAGTCAATACGACCGGAGCATTTTTTACCATCGGCTGATTGAAATGAGCAGGCGAAAGTTTCTCCTTCATTTCCGCATCGCGAGTCACAATCACACTATAAAGTTGCATCCCACCCATCGTAGAAGCATGGAAAGAGGTTTCAAGCAAATCATTTAACAAACTCGGATTTATATCTTTAGGCAGATATTTCCGGATAGTTCTTCTGTTCTTTACGGTTTCAAACATATCTTTTTTTTGCAAAGATATAAAAAGAAAAAAATAATCCACCACACTAGTGGAATAGAATAGTTTTCTTTTTGGAGAACTTTAACCTTTGAACAAAATTCAATTCTAACTGTTTATCAAATACTTAGCATAAACAAATGGAAAACTTGCAACCTGTTAATAAATTAATTCATTTTTATTTTGATAGATGAAAAAACATTCTTAGCTTTGCGCCTACATTTGTTAACGATAAGTAAACTTCTACATATTACTTATTAAAAACGAGATTTAACACAAATTGAATCGTGGAAAAACAGATTTATTCTTACGACGAAGCCTATGAAGAATCTTTACGATATTTTCAAGGCGACGAGCTTGCTGCAAGGGTTTGGGTAAACAAATACGCAGTAAAGGATTCTTTCGGTAATATCTATGAAAAATCCCCGGAAGACATGCATTGGAGAATTGCAAATGAAGTGGCACGCGTAGAATCGAAGTATCCGAATGCGTTGACAGCAAAAGAACTGTATGATTTACTGGATCACTTCAAGTACATCGTCCCCCAAGGTAGCCCGATGACAGGAATCGGTAACGACTACCAGGTTGCTTCACTATCCAACTGCTTCGTTATCGGAGTGGACGGTGCAGCCGACTCTTATGGCGCTATCATCAAAATCGACGAAGAACAGGTGCAACTAATGAAAAGACGCGGTGGTGTAGGTCATGACTTATCACACATCCGTCCGAAAGGTTCTCCCGTTAAAAACTCGGCGTTGACTTCTACCGGTCTTGTTCCGTTCATGGAACGATATTCGAATTCCACTCGTGAAGTAGCTCAAGACGGACGTCGCGGTGCATTGATGTTGAGCGTGTCTATCAAGCATCCGGATTCGGAAGCATTCATTGATGCCAAGATGACCGAAGGTAAAGTGACCGGAGCAAACGTTTCTGTCAAGTTGGACGACGCTTTCATGCAGGCTGCCGTAGACGAAAAGCCGTATGTACAGCAATATCCTATCGACTCTGCCCAACCGACATTCACCAAGGAAATCGACGCTTCTACCTTGTGGAAGAAAATCGTTCACAATGCATGGAAATCAGCAGAACCGGGCGTTTTGTTCTGGGATACGATTATCCGTGAATCTGTGCCTGATTGCTATGCAGACCTGGGTTACAGAACGGTATCTACCAACCCATGCGGAGAAATTCCTCTATGTCCTTACGATTCTTGCCGCTTACTGGCTATCAATCTATATTCTTATGTGGTAAATCCGTTCAAACCGGATGCTTATTTTGATTTCGACCTGTTCCAAAAACACGTGGCTCTCGCTCAACGGATCATGGACGATATTATCGACCTCGAACTAGAGAAGATCGAACGTATCATGACCAAGATTGACGAAGATCCGGAAAACGAAGAAGTGAAACATGCGGAACGTGCACTTTGGGAGAAAATCTACAAGAAGAGCGGACAAGGTCGTCGTACCGGCGTAGGTATCACTGCAGAAGGTGATATGCTTGCTGCTTTAGGATTGCGCTACGGAACGGAAGAAGCAACGGAATTCTCTGAAAAAGTACACAAGACAGTAGCTCTCGGTGCCTATCGTTCTTCAGTGGAAATGGCCAAAGAACGCGGTGCCTTCGAAATATACAATAGCGAACGTGAACAGAACAATCCGTTCATCCAACGCTTGGCAGCAGCCGACCCGAAACTGTATGAGGACATGAAGAAATATGGTCGCCGCAACATTGCCTGCCTGACGATTGCTCCAACCGGAACGACCAGTTTGATGACGCAGACCACTTCGGGTATCGAGCCTGTATTCCTGCCTGTTTACAAACGTAGAAGAAAGGTGAACCCGAACGATACGAATGTGCATGTAGACTTTGTAGACGAAACAGGGGACGCATTTGAAGAATACATCGTATTCCATCATAAATTTGTTACCTGGATGGAAGCTAACGGATACGATCCGGCCAGACGTTACACCCAGGAAGAGATTGACGAACTGGTTGCCAAATCTCCTTATTACAAAGCGACTTCTAACGATGTCGACTGGTTGATGAAGGTGAAGATGCAGGGAAGAATCCAGAAATGGGTAGACCACTCTATCAGCGTAACCATCAATCTGCCGAACGATGTGGACGAAGATTTAGTAAACCGCCTGTATGTAGAGGCATGGAAATCCGGCTGTAAAGGTTGTACCGTATATCGTGACGGTTCACGCTCCGGAGTGCTGATCTCTACGAAATCGGATAAAGACAAGAAAGAAGGACTTCCTCCTTGCAAACCGCCTACGGTTGTAGAGGTACGTCCGAGAATATTGGAAGCAGACGTTGTCCGTTTCCAGAACAACAAGGAAAAATGGGTAGCTTTTGTCGGATTATTGGACGGACACCCTTATGAAATATTCACTGGTTTGCAAGATGACGACGAAGGTATCTTGCTGCCTAAGAGCGTGACTTGCGGACGTATCATCAAAAATGTGGATGAAGACGGTACCAAACGTTACGACTTCCAATTCGAGAACAAACGCGGATATAAGACGACCATTGAAGGATTGTCAGAGAAGTTCAACAAGGAATACTGGAACTATGCAAAATTGATTTCCGGCGTGCTTCGCTACCGGATGCCGATTGAACAGGTTATCAAACTGGTTGGCTCTCTGCAATTGAACAGTGAAAGTATCAACACTTGGAAAAACGGTGTAGAACGTGCATTGAAGAAGTATATTCAGGATGGAACGGAAGCCAAAGGTAAGAAGTGCCCGAACTGTGGCAACGAGACATTGGTTTATCAGGAAGGCTGTCTGATTTGTACTACTTGCGGCGCTTCCAGATGTGGATAATAGTCCTACGTATGTTAATTAATATATAAACAAAAGATTAAAAGGAGTCCGGTGCGGCTCCTTTTATTTTTTATTCAAAAAAATGTCTTATACTTGCAGTGTCTTACATATACAATCAAAATCTAATATATATGATTCTATCATTTAATATTGAATACCGCACCAATTGGGGAGAAGAAGTAAGGATTTCCGGCTTATTTCCGGAATCAATTCCTTTACACACCACCGATGGGATCTATTGGACGGCAGAACTTGAGCTTGAAGTCCCTCAAGAAGGGATGACCATCAATTATAGCTATCAGATAGAGCAAAACGGAATAGTTATCCGCAAGGAATGGGACAGTTTTTCGAGATCTATTTTCTTATCAGGTAGTTCCAGGAAGATATACAGAATCAATGATTGCTGGAAAAATATTCCGGAACAACTGTATCTTTATAGTTCTGCTTTTACGGAAGCCTTACTAGCACATCCTGAAAAAGAGAATATCCCGCAAAGATATAAGAAGGGACTGATTATCAAGGCCTACGCCCCACGTATCAACAAAGATTATTGCCTGGCAATTTGTGGCAACCAGAAATCATTAGGTCACTGGGACCCGGAGAAAGCGCTATTGATGAGTGATACCAATTTCCCGGAATGGCAGATAGAACTGGACGCCAGCAAACTAAAATATCCGCTGGAATATAAATTCATCCTCTACAACAAACAGGAAAAGAAAGCAGACTGCTGGGAGAAAAACCCTAACCGCTATCTGGCAGACCCGGAACTGAAGACCAACGAAACGCTCGTGATTTCCGACCGATATGTTTATTTCGACATTCCCGCATGGAAAGGGGCAGGAATCGCTATACCCGTATTTTCTTTAAAATCAGAGAAAAGTTTCGGAGTAGGTGATTTCGGCGATTTGAAACGTATGGTCGACTGGGCAGTAAATACTCGCCAGAAAGTTATTCAGATTTTACCGGTCAACGACACCACCATGACTCATGCATGGACGGACTCTTATCCTTATAACAGCATTTCTATTTATGCTTTCCATCCGATGTATGCGGATATCAGGCAAATGGGAACTCTGAAAGATAAAGAAGCGGCATCGAAATTCAGCAAGAAACAAAAGGAACTGAACAGCCTCCCTGCTATTGACTACGAAGCGGTCAACCAAACTAAATGGGAGTTTTTTAACTTACTGTTCCGACAGGAAGGAGAAAAGGTATTGGCTTCCAAAGGTTTCAAAGATTTCTTTGAAACGAACAAGGAATGGCTGCAACCTTATGCAGTCTTTAGTTATCTGCGCGACGCCTACAAAACGCCCAATTTCCGCCAATGGCCGCGACACTCTGTTTACCAAGCGGAAGATATAGAAAAAATGTGCCAACCGGGAACGGCAGATTATCCTCACATCTCGTTGTATTATTATATCCAGTATCATCTGCATCTGCAGTTGTTGTCTGCAACCGAATATGCCCGCCAACACGGTGTTGTATTAAAGGGGGATATTCCGATTGGTATCAGCCGCAACAGCGTGGAAGCCTGGACAGAACCTCATTACTTCAATCTCAACGGACAAGCGGGTGCTCCGCCCGATGATTTCTCGATCAACGGGCAAAACTGGGGATTCCCCACATACAACTGGGATGTCATGGAAAAAGACGGATACCGCTGGTGGATGAAGCGTTTTCAGAAAATGGCGGAATACTTCGATGCTTACCGGATCGATCATATCCTCGGTTTCTTCCGTATTTGGGAAATACCAATGCACGCTGTACACGGTTTGTTAGGCCAGTTTGATCCTTCTTTACCGATGAGCCGGGAAGAAATCGAAAGTTATGGTCTAACGTTCCGCGATGAATATCTGCTACCATTCATCCATGAATCTTTCCTCGGACAGTTGTTCGGACCGCATACCCATTTAGTCAAACAGGATTTCCTTGAATCGGTTGATGACTCCGGACTTTATCGGATGAAACCGGGATTCGAAACACAACGGGAGGTAGAACAATTCTTTATCGGTAGAAATGATGAAGATAGTGTCTGGATTCGGGAAGGGCTTTATTCATTAATCAGCAACGTCTTATTTATTGCGGATAAGAAAGAGGAAGGTAAATACCACCCGCGCATCGGTGTACAACGGGATTTCGTATTCCGGTCGCTGAACGAAGAAGAGAAAAATGCGTTTAACAAACTATACGATCAGTATTATTATCACCGGCACAACGAGTTCTGGTATCAACAGGCTATGAAGAAGTTACCTCAATTGACACAGTCAACCCGCATGTTGGTTTGTGGAGAAGATTTGGGGATGATTCCTGCTTGTGTGTCGTCGGTGATGAATGATCTCCGGATTCTTAGTCTGGAAATTCAGCGAATGCCTAAGAATCCGATGTATGAATTCGGGCATTTAAATGAATATCCGTACCGGTCTGTTTGCACAATCTCCACTCACGATATGTCTACGTTGCGTGGCTGGTGGGAAGAAGATTATCAACAGACCCAACGTTACTATAATGCAACGTTAGGACATTATGGAGTTGCACCGACAATTGCCACCCCGGAGTTGTGCGAGGAAATCGTACGCAACCATCTCAACAGTAATTCCATTCTCTGTATCTTGTCTTTCCAGGATTGGTTATCGATAGACGGGAAATGGAGAAATCCGAATGTGGCGGAAGAGCGAATTAATGTTCCATCCAATCCACGCAATTACTGGAGATACCGGATGCATCTCACTCTGGAACAGTTGATGAAAGCAAAAACACTTAATGATAAGATTGGTGAACTGATTAAATACACAGGAAGAGATCCGAATAAATAGAATAAAAGATACAAGTAACTTTCAAAAAGGATATTTTCCGGACACTACCGACGCGGATAACACTAGATTAAGAACGCTAAAATCTATGTGATCCGCGTCATTCGTTTTTCAAGGATATATTGATAACAGAGGTAAAATAAGGAGTTTCAAAACATAGTCAACCGTTTTTTTCGCAATAATATCATTACTATATATCATACTTTTTCGCTTTTCGCATCATTCGTTTATTTTTTCAATGTTCCTCTTTTTATTCCGATTTATAAAGTATCTTTGCGCCGAAAAAGAGAAATTAAAAGAGATAATGGAAGGCAACCAGAGCAGACGTATTGATTTTGTGGACTTAACCAAAGGAGTCTGCATTATCCTTGTGGTAATGGCACACGTTGGAGGGGCCTTCGAACAACTGGATACGAATTCGATGTTATCCTGTTTCCGCATGCCGCTTTACTTCTTTATCTCGGGAGTGTTTTTCAAATCATACGAAGGCCTGTTCGGATTCATCCTACGAAAAATAAACAAATTGATTATTCCTTTTCTTTTCTTTTATCTAAGTGCATTTCTAATGAAATACATTGTTTGGAAGATTGCTCCGGGGGTGTTTCAACTGCCTGTGTCGTGGAATGAACTCTTGGTTGTATTTCATGGACACGACCTTATCAAGTTCAATCCACCGATCTGGTTTCTACTCGCATTATTCAATTGCAACACCCTGTTTTATCTAATTCACTTTCTGCGCGAAAAGCATCTGCCTGTCATGTTCGCTGTGACAATCCTGATTGGTTGCGCAGGATTTTATCTCGGAAAATTACAGATAGAGTTACCCCTGTATATAGATGTTTCTATGACTGCCCTCCCCTTCTATGTAGCCGGTTTCTGGATCCGACGGTATAATTTCTTTCTATATCCCAGCCATCGTTTCGACAAACTGATACCGGTTTTTGTTGTATTGGCACTGGTGGTAATGTACTTTACCGCTACCACATTGGGTATGCGTACCAACAATTATACGGGAAATATTTTTCAAGTATATATCGCCGCGTTTGCAGGAATATTTATGATTATGTTACTTTGCAAAAAAGTGAAGAAGATAAAGGTTGTTTCTTACTTGGGACGATATTCAATTATCACCTTGAGTATTCATGGACCGATACTTCATTTTTTAGGTCCATTAGTCAGCCGTTATATTCACAATAGTTGGGCACAGGCAAGCGCACTTTTGCTTATAACATTAAGCATCTGCCTTCTGCTCACCCCCGTCTTTCTTAAAGTGATTCCACAAATGGTTGCACAGAAAGACCTGTTAAAAGTCAAACAAGATCATACTAAAAAGACAGTATATGAAGATAAACAGTAGCTATATCCTTTTGAAGGAAATTCGTTGTTACGCCTATCATGGAGTCGCACCGCAAGAAAATCTGATTGGGAATGAATATCTCATTGACCTGAAACTGAAAGTGGATATCAGCAAAGCTACCCGGACAGATGAGGTTACCGACACCGTCAACTATGCCGAAGTACATCAGGTGATAAAAAATGAAATGGCTATTCCGTCAAAGTTACTGGAGCATGTCAGCGGACGGATTATACAAAAACTCTTTGACCAATTCCCTTGCATTGAGAAAATAGAGCTCCGGCTTTCCAAACGGAATCCGCCAATGGGAGCAGATATAGAATCAGCAGGCATTGAACTGCAATGCAGCAGAGATGAATGATATATTGCTCTATAAATGATATGACGTAAACTAGCAGAATACAGATTAAAATCACTTGCAAGAACTCCCCTTGCCATTATTTCGGAACAATTGGGAATTGTTGTTAGCATACACAATATGTAAACGCAAACTTCCTAATTGAAGTAGAAAAGATAGTGACGGTATATGCTTGTGATAGTGACGCTATCGTTGTCATATAGCGTCACTATCCTTACTGGATAGCGTCACTATTTTATAAAGGGAACTCACCAACAACTTTTCTCTATTGATCCATTATTTCCAGTTGAGTATAAACAGGGGATAATTGCCTTATAAACAACACAGATAATACAATTTTAATCTGTATTATCTGCGTTATCTTATTAAATAATAGGCAATCCGCTTCTATTATTTACACTCCGAACCGACTTATTTTCTCTTCTTTTTTCTTCGATTTACCGATTCGACAGCTTCCGTCACCACAGGTTTATTCTGGAAACGTTTTGTATAGCTGGAATAGTCCGGATGAATGCGTTCGTAATCAGGATCCATAAATAACGGACTGGAAATAATATGATCCGCCGTAGAACGGTTACAACAGAAAACAATATTTTCTACACCGGCCAAACGGGTTAATGCTTTTACATCCGTATCATGCGGTTGCAGTGTCATGGGGTCCGTGAAGAAAAAGAGATAATCAATCTGCCCATCCACAATACGTGATCCCATCTGTTGGTCACCACCTAACGGACCTGATTTTAAAATCGTAAAATCCCACTCTTCATCAGGATGTTTCTCCTTCAATGCTTCCAATATCAAAGTACCCGTAGTACCTGTACAGTAGAATTTATTACCCATCAACAGTTCCGAGTTCCACAGTACCCATTCGATGAGGT
>ERZ825670.4763-NODE-4763-length-10229-cov-3.889129_pt1 | contig 10229 bp, 9 predicted proteins | sample MGYA00519929_ERZ825670 | MGnify/ENA primary metagenome ERZ825670 (study PRJEB31778, sample SAMEA3449207) | human gut metagenome | biome: human gut; feature: human-associated habitat; material: faeces | place: United Kingdom | collected 2010/2012 ...
ACAGAGGACGGATGCGAATGCCTGTCCGAGGCTGTTATGCGCACACCGGACGAGATCGAAGCATTCATGGCAGGGGCACACAAGTAATAACTTCTTGTTGCGAATGGTCCTAATTTTTGATAGAATGAAATTATTCATATCCAAGGAGGCGCCAAAAGGTGAAAAAGTATAAGAAAATATTGATAGACGCTATCCTGTTTTTTGTAATTATAGGATTGACACTGTATGGTGTTTTCCATGGGGAGGATCTTTCAGGACTTAAAGATGCAATTAAAGAATGTAATATCCTGTGGCTAATTCCAGCAGTCCCGCTTGTGTTATTTTTTATCGCTGGCGAGAGTATTGTCATATGGCATATGCTGGATTGCTACGGGATTTATGTAAAGGAAAGGTTTTGTTTTCTTTTTTCAGCGGTTGGATTTTTCTTTAGCTGCGTCACACCGTCAGCGACGGGTGGACAGCCGATGCAGATTTACTTTATGAAAAAGGAAGACATTCCTGTTCCGATAGCAACGGTTATTTTGCTTGTTGTCACGATTACGTATAAGTTTGTACTTGTCGTTGTGGGCATAGGTTTGTGGCTGTTTGCAGGGGGATTTTTAGCAGAGTATGTGGCAGAAGCGAGATGGGTCTTTTATCTGGGCATTTTGTTGAATGTCGGCTGTGTGATACTTATGTGCGTAGTCGTATTTCATCCGTCATTTGCCAAAAAGACATTAATACTCGGAGCAAAGCTTCTGGAACTGATACACATTTTAAAACATAAAGAAGAACGCTTAGATAAAATAGAGCGCTCCATGAATCATTATCATGAGGCAGCCGAGTTTATGAGCAGTCATTGGGGGATGATTGCAAGAGTTTTTGTAATCACGGTTGTACAGCGATTTGCAATGTTTGCTGTAACATATTTTGTTTATCGCGCGTTTTCTTTAAACAGTATGAATTTTTTTGAGGTCATGTTTTTACAGGCTGTTATATCGGTGTCAGTTGATATGCTTCCGCTGCCAGGTGGAATGGGTATCAGTGAGGGATTGTTTATGGTGATCTTTAAAAAAGTATTTGGGGAGGCACTTTTGATTCCGGGACTGATTTTAAGCCGTGGACTTGGCTATTACAGTGAGCTGTTTTTATCAGCAATATTTACGCTTGTAGCTGTGGTAGTATTTCAGGTGCGTGAACACAAAAAAAGTAAAGTAAAATAAGAAAATCCGGACTCAGATATGCGCTTATGTTAATGGCAGTTCACAGGATGGATTATGAGGGATACAATGATAGGATTTTATGATTATACAGTAATATTGACATACATAAGCTTGGCATCATCAATCTTGGGAATGATTAGTGCCTGCTATGCAAGAATAGGCTGGGCAATCTTTTTTCTGGGTATGTCTGGTCTTCTTGATACATTTGATGGCAAGGTAGCCAGAACAAAGAAAAACAGAACAGAGGATCAGAAGCGCTTTGGCATTCAGATAGACTCGCTTTGTGATATTGTCTGCTTTGGCGTCTGCCCTGTAATTATCTGTTGGTTTTCAGGAATGCAGGCACCGTGGGAAGTTGCAATTTTGATTTTTTATTGTCTGGCGGGATTGATTCGTCTGGCATATTATAATGTAATGGAAGAGAAGCGTCAGCAGGAGACTGATGAAAAGAGAAAGTATTATCAGGGTCTTCCGATCACTTCTATTGCAGTCATTTTACCATTTTTGTATGCAATCTCAAATTTGTGTCAGGATAATTTTGAGATCGTGCTGAGCCTTGCGATGCTGCTTACCGGTCTTTTATTTGTACTTAATTTTAAATTTCCAAAGCCGAACAACAAACAGCTTACTGTGCTGATCATTGTTGTGGCAGCAGTTGTTCTGTACCTTCTGTTTTGCTTTAACTGGAAGGAATATTATGGCTGGAATTTATCTGATCTAATGTTCTGGAAACACAAAAAAGGATAAGACAAAATTATGAAAGAAAAAATAAGCAGACTTTTAACATTTTTATATACAACATCAGTTGGAAATAGGCTTCTTCGTATTCTTGTCAGTCCGGCAGTATCAAAGGCGGCAGGAAAAGTGATGAACAGCAGATTATCTTTGATTGCTGTTCCAGGCTTTATAAAGTCACAGAATATTGATGTGTCGGAGTTTGAAAAAACAAGTTTTTCTTCCTATAATGATTTCTTTACAAGAAAGCTAAAACCAGATGCAAGATTACTGGCGCAGGGAGATGATATACTTATCAGTCCATGTGATGCAAAGCTTACGATTTTTCCAATCACGAATGATTCTCGCTTTTTGATCAAACAAGGTCAGTATACAGTACAGAGTCTGCTTCGTGATGAAAAACTGGCAAAACAGTTTGAAGGCGGTATTTTGTGGCAGCTTCGCTTAAGTGTAGATGATTATCACCGCTATATTTATCCAGTGAGCGGCAGACGTTCTCATGAGCGCACAATTAATGGTGTTTTCCATACGGTGCAGCCAATTGCGTTTGAACATTGCCCAGTATATAAGGAAAACACCAGAAAGTACTGCATTATTAAGACAAAGGAATTTGGCACGATTTTAATGATGGAAGTCGGTGCAATGATGGTTGGACGAATTACCAACCATGAAGCAGAGCCAGGTTATGTGACTCGCGGCGAGGAAAAAGGATATTTTGAATTTGGCGGCTCTACCATTATACTTCTGACGCAAAAAGGTGCTGTTCTTCCAAGAAAGAATATTTTGTACCGAAGCGCCAGGGGAGAAGAAACGCGTATAAGACAGGGAGAAAAGATAGGAAAAGTTAATAATAATCAGCGATGATTTTTTACAGCGGCAGCTTAAGGATGATAGTACTTCCTTCGCTGTCGCTTTCGCTTACATAAACTGTTCCATTATGAAGCTGTGCAATTTCGGCAACTAGTGCAAGTCCAAGACCGGCACCGCCCATTGTGCGGCTTCTTGATTTATCAACACAGAAAAAAGGTGTAAAGATTTTTTCTTGATTTTCAGGAGCAATGCCAATTCCTGTATCCTTGATGCTAATTAAAGCAAATCCATTTTCATCTTTTATATTAATGTGCACACTTCCATCGGGATGATTGTACTTGATTGCATTTTCAACAAGATTAAAAACAGCACGGTAGAGAAGAAGATAGCTTCCAGTGACGATACAGTCTGTTTCAGATTGGGAAAGCTTAATCTGCTTTTGATCAGCAATTGGTGCAAGATCACAGAGAACTTCATCAGCGAGTGCTGCAAGGCTTATTGTATCAGAGCGTTTTACACGCTGCATTCCAGTCATATCAAGCAAAATCGAAGCTAAATGGCTAAGACGGTTTGTCTGCTCAAGAATCGTGGAAAAAAGTGTCTGGTATTCTGAAACGGAAGGTTCTTTCTTTTTGGAAAATACTTCAAGATTTGTCTGCATTACAGCAAGCGGAGTTCGAAGCTCATGGGCTGCGTTGGCAGAAAACTGCTTTTGAACGTCAAATGCGTTATTCAAACGGGCAAGCATCTGATTAAAGGCTTCTGTCAGCTTAGAAATTTCATCATGGCTTTCTGGAACATCAATGGAAACAGAAAGATTCTGTGCCTGAATATCAGAAATTTTTTTACTGAGGCTGCGAAGCGGAGCAAGGCTTTTACGTGTAAGAAACCAAGTTGACAGACTGCTTATTAAAATAACAACAATGGTTACAGCAAGACTTTTGATCATGAAAAGCTGCTTTGTCTGGGCAAGCTGATCATTAATTTGCGGAAACAGCATAGATGGATCAACCTGAAATGTGATAGGGGAAGAGTCATTCTGATCAATATGGATCGCGTAATCGTGCAGATCATCCATTCCAGAGACGGCAGAATGACTTATAAAAAAATACATAAAAATGCAGGCAACTGTGACAAGAAGTGTTGTCAGCGCAGTAAGACGCCATTGAAGTGGCATTTTTGCAAAGAAGGAGCGCAGAGGCGCTTTTTTTTGTGTGTGAGTCATAAGAATCCTTTCCTTATTTAAATATTTAATCATTACAGCAGTCTGCGTTAAGCAGATATCCTTCGCCTATCTTATTCTGAATAGGATCGTATCCAAGAGCTGCGCGAAGTTTCTTTCTAAGTGATGAGATATGAACACGGATGGAATTACTGAAGCTGTTGACACTTCCGTCCCAGATATGCTCAATCAATTCTTCAGGACTGATTACCCGATCTGGATGAAGAAGAAAATATTCTAACAGGCTGCTTTCTTTTCGCGTTAGGGAAAGTGGCATATGATCAATCTGGGCAAGTCTTGTTTTTGTGTCAAATGATATGCGGCCGCAAGTCAGGCAGATATTTTCCTGAATAAATTTGCGCCGTGTGAGGCTTCGTATTCTAGCCTCAAGCTCTTCAAAATGGAAAGGTTTTGTAAGATAATCATTTGCACCAAGATCAAGTCCCTCCACCTTATCCTGAATTTGAGTTCTGGCAGAAAGGATGATAACTGGTGTGGATGAGTTTTCAGCGCGAAGCTGCTGTAAAATGGAAAGACCGTCCATTCCTGGAAGATTAAGGTCAAGCAAAATAAGATCGAATGGTTCTGTCAGACAAAGATCTAGTCCTTCATTTCCGTCCATGCAGGTGTCCACCTCGTATCCATCAAGGCGAAGTCCTTCAGCGATAGAGCTGCAAAGCTGTGCTTCATCTTCGATTACTAAAATATGCATATCTTCATTCCCCTTTCAAAAATAGTTATTTTTTTTAAAGTATATCATACGAATAATAAAATAGTTGTTAAAAAATAAAATTTCTTAACACTGATTTTATACGGCATGTGTTATAATCGCCTCAGATCAAAACAAAGAAAGGAAGGATCATAAGAAATGAGAAGAAATAGATTACATATTGGAGTATTAGTAAAGGCATATTTAGCAGCAGGTGTGATTGGAGTATCATCCTTAGGTGCATTTGCAGCACCTGTATTTGCAGCAAAGAATGATAGCAACAAGGAGACAACGACTGGAGAAGCAATCCCAGCGGGAGAAGCAATCCCAGCAGGAGAATCAGTTCCGGAAGGAGAGGCAATTTCCTCCGATATGATTTCTGGAACATTTACACCATCTGAGATTTCTTGGAAGGTTCAGGATTCTTATGAGTTTCCATTCATGGGTCTGAATTTTACATTAACAGATAAGCTGTTAAAGCAGATGGAAGATGGAAAGGTTGCAATGCTGACAGATGAGAACTGGAATGAGGAAGGCGATGCAATTTCTTATGCATTATTTAGCTGGTATACAATGACAGAAGAGCAGCGTGATGCTGTCATTGAGAAAATGGGAACTGGCTATGATGACTGGGTAAAGAGTCTTGGAAAGATTGGAACTCTTGGAGTATACAGTACAGATGTGACAGATCAGTTAGATGAACTGACTGGTTGCACAGAGCACACAAAGCTTGGCGAGAGCAGTGATGGAAAATATGAGTATTATTTAAGTATTAGCAAGGATGCAGATAAGAAGCTGAAAAAGGAATTAGAAAAGACAAAGACAGAGCTGACTGACATGGCAGAATTTCAGCAGATGTCCGCATTCGATCAGCCAATCGATATGGTGCAGCAGGATGGCGATAATGTTGGAAAGTTTGAGATGACAGGTATTGATAAGAAAACTTATACTGAGGATATGTTTAGTGAGTATGATCTTACACTGGTAAATGTATTTACAACATGGTGCTCTCCATGTGTTAATGAGATTCCGGAGCTTGAGAAGCTGTATCAGGAGCTTAAGGATCAGGGCGTTGGTGTAACAGGTGTTGTATTAGATACGGCAGACAGCGAAGGCAATCAGGACGAACAGGCCATCAAAAAGGCAGAGCTTCTTCAGGAAAAGACAAAGGCTACCTATCCATTCCTGATCCCGGACAAGAATATGATGAATGGACGTCTTCAGGGCATCTCCGCATTCCCGGAAACCTTCTTTGTAGATAAAAATGGAAACATTGTAGGCGAAACATATTCTGGAAGCCATACACTTGAAGAGTGGAAGGAAATTGTGGAAAAAGAGTTAAGCGCAATCAAGGAAAATAATTGATATGAAAATAATGCAAAATAAAATGGTGTCTAGGGCGAATGCAGCCCTGGACTCCAAATGGACAGGACTTTGTCTGGCAGTGGTTGGACTGTTGATGATGGCGTTTGGTATTTTTCGCGGTGAGATGGCAGTTGTATTTACTAAGGCGATTAATATTTGTATGGAGTGTATAGGAATTGGATAAGAAAATGGCTCAGGAAAAAACAAGTAAGAAAAAAACAAATAAAGTAAGTGATGCAAAGCGCCATGGCATTCAGGCAGTGTGGGCATTTTTGACAAACAGCCATGTATCAGGCTTTGTAACAGGAAAAATTTACACGGGAAAATTAAAAAATGTCTGCGTACCTGGACTCAACTGTTATTCCTGTCCAGGAGCTGTCGGAGCCTGTCCAATAGGTTCTTTGCAGGCTGTTGTGGGCAGCTGGAATTTTAAGATGGCTTATTATGTTGTTGGCTTTTTGATTTTTATTGGAGCCATTTTTGGAAGACTGATCTGTGGCTTTTTATGTCCATTTGGACTAATACAGGATCTGTTAAATAAAATTCCTTTTCCGAAAAAAATTCGTACCTTTAAGGGAGATAAGCTGCTTCGCAAGCTGAAATATGTAATATTTGCTGTGTTTGTTATTTTGCTTCCTATGTTTTTAGTGGACATTATGGGACAGGGCTCACCATATTTTTGCAAGCTTATATGTCCAGCTGGAACGCTTGAGGGCGGTATACCGCTTGCACTGTTAAATAAATCAATGCGCAGTGCACTTGGTGCTCTGTATGTTTGGAAGAATGCGATTTTGGTTGTAACAATCATTCTCTCAATTATAATTTACAGACCATTCTGCAAATATATTTGTCCGCTTGGAGCATTTTATTCCGTTTTCAACAAAGTGTCGTTTTTTAAATATCGTGTCAACAAAGAAAAATGTGTTGGCTGTGGAAAATGCGCAAAGGTTTGTCGTATGCAGGTAGATCCTGTTGTAAACGCAAACAGCCTAGAGTGCATTCGCTGCGGACGCTGTAAGCAGGCTTGTCCAACAGGAGCCATTAGTTGTGGTGTAAGTAAGGAAAAAAATAATATATAAAATTAGAATAACTTTACATCTGGCAAGGCGAAAAAAGCCTTGCCTTTTTTTGTGAAAAAGCGTAAAGTGAACCTTGTAACATTGAGAATGAATCTGGTGCTAGAAAAAATTTGACGAGAGAAAAAGGAGAGAAAAAGCGATGAAGATTCCATTTGACGTGAAGATGTTAACAAGTGGGGCATCCCTTTTAGAGCAGGAGAAAGACAGTGCTTTATTGAAGCTGTCAAAGGATGGAGCGGGTATTGTACTGCCGTGGGATGTAATGAAAAATGAGCGCTACTTTATGTTTCAGATTGAGACACTTGAGGAACATTGTGATGCTTTCAATGTGTATGTGTATGGCAAGGATGATGAGCCAACGATGACGATTCGTTTTGGCATTCTTCCGCAGATTACAACACAGATGTGTTTGGATAAGGAGTGGTTTAAAGCAGGTGTGCTGTTTCCAGAGGCACTTCCGGGGGAGCTTAAGATTGTCTGCCATGGTGGACGAATTGTGCCAGAAGAAATTACACGTATTGAGATGAAGACTATTCCAGTATTTCATGATATTACCGTGCGTATCAGCAACATGGCATTAACGGATACATACCCAGAAGATGTTAAGCTTTTGAATGTTAAGCTTGTCGATAGTCTTGGACAGAATAAGCGAAAAGAATGGTCAGGCAAGACAAAGGATATTGAGTCGTTAAAGAGCATTCTTGAAAAACAAGTTAAGGACGGCGAAGAAGGCTATCCATTTGAAAATTGGTCAAAATGGGGCGGCTGGAAAAATAAAAAGCTGGCCAAGGGCACAGGCTTTTTTACAAAATATAAGGCAGATGGCAAGTGGTGGCTTGCAGATCCAGACGGTTATGCGTTTTTTAGTGCAGGACCAGACTGCGTGAATGTGCCAGTGGACTGTCGTGTTGATGGAATTGAAAAATGGCTGGATTGGCTGCCAGATGAGAAAGAACCGGCATATGCAGAAATGTTTTCACCAGACCGCGTATTTAAGGATAGAAAAAGAAATGCAAAGATGTTCTCCTATGCAGGTGCCAATTTATATCGTGTGTTTGGTGAAGACTGGTATCAGATATGGAAGAAGATGATGGCAGGACAGCTGATGCAGATGGGCATGAATACGCTTGGCAACTGGAGTGATCAGCGCCTTTTTGAAAATACACCGATACCATATGTAACTTCACTTCCAGAATTTCCGGAGACAAAAAAGAAAATTTTCCGTGATTTTCCAGATGTATTAAGTGATGAGTATAAAGAAAACGCGAAAAATAATGCAAAGGCACTTGCAGCAAGGAAGGATGATCCGATGATGATCGGCTATTTCCTTAGAAATGAGCCAAGCTGGGCATTTGTGGATAATTTGGTGCTGGCAGACGAGGTACTCTATAATCCGGAGCGCACAGTATGTAAGGAAAAGCTGATTGCGGCTTTAAAGGAAAAATATCAGACTGTGGAGGCATTAAACACAGCATGGAACACAAAGTTTAATGACTTTGACGATCTGTATCAGCCGATTCGTGATGCATCAGCTAAATCTGAGGCTGCAAAAGAAGATCAGAAAACATTCTCAAAAGAGATGCTTCGCGCTTATGTTGAGATTCCGTCAAAAGCATGTCGAGAAGTCGATCCAAATCATATGATTCTTGGTATGAGATGGGCATGGATTTCCGATCCAGATCTTGCAACGGGATGGGAGAATTTTGATGTATTTTCCATTAACTGTTATGCAGTCGATCCAACAGAAGCAATCTCTCATGTGGTAGAGCTTGGTGTAGATCTGCCTGTTATGATTGGCGAATTTCATTTTGGAGCACTAGATACAGGCTTATCAGCAACAGGACTTGAGGGTGTACTGACACAAAAAGATCGTGGAAAAGCCTACCGCTATTATTGCGAGCGTGTAGCAGCTCATCCAAATGGTGTTGGCTGCCACTATTTCCAGTGCTATGATCAGTTTGTTCTTGGTCGTTTTGATGGAGAAAATTATAACATTGGTTTGTTTGACATTTGCTCACGTCCATATCAGGATATGGCGTCTTATGTAAAGCAGTGCAGCGAAGCCATGTATGAGATTGCGGATGGCACAAAGGTGCCTACAGATGAAAAGGCAGAAAGCATTCCGATGATTGCGTATTAATGTATTATTTTTTTCAATAGAAAGGAAATATTATGAGTAAATTGATGAAATCCGAATGGAGAGACCGCATCAGTCATTGGGTGCGCACACTTAAAGATGATTTTTATCAGCCACTTGGTGAGATTCAATGGGAGGCATTTCGCACAAATGAACAGCTCTCACTTGGGGAGGCAAAAAAAGAGCAGTTTGTTTCGGTAAAGCCAGGTTTTACTTGGGGAAATACATATGAATATTGTTGGATGAAGGGACACATTCAGCTGAGTGAAGAAGCTGAGGGCAAACGTATAGTGATGAATTTGAAGCCAGATGGTGAGGCAACACTGTTTGTAAATGATAAGGCTTTTGGTACATACCGTGCGTCTTGGGTTAATGAGCCGCATCATTATATTGTAGACAATGTGTTAAGTCGCTGTGCAAAGGGAGACGAGCAGTTTGATATCATGATGGAGGTCTATGCTGGTCATTATTATCCAGAGGCACCGACAGGAGGATGTGCGACAGGTCCAGTGCTTCCGGGCTCCTATACAGACAAATTAGAAGAGGGAAAGAGACGTACATTAGGACGCTGCACTTACGGAATTTGGAATGAAGATGCTTACCAACTTTTTATGGATGTAGATACACTTGGACGTTTACTTGAAGTGCTTGACAAGACAAGCCTTAGAGCGGCAAAAATAGCAAAGGCATTGGAACAGTTTACATTGATTGTTGATTTTGAGCAGGAACGGGATGCCAGAATTGAGTCCTATAAAAAAGCGCGTGAAGCTTTAAAGCCAGTGCTAGAGGCCGAGAATGGTTCGACAATGCCAGTCTTTTATGCAGTGGGAAATGCTCATTTGGATTTGGCTTGGCTGTGGCCGATTGCGGAAACCGGTCGTAAAACCGCGCGTACATTTGCGGCGCAGCTTCGTCTGATTGAGGAATATCCAGAATATAAATTTATTCAGAGCCAGCCAGCAGAGTATGA
>ERZ825670.4764-NODE-4764-length-10229-cov-3.227541_pt1 | contig 10229 bp, 10 predicted proteins | sample MGYA00519929_ERZ825670 | MGnify/ENA primary metagenome ERZ825670 (study PRJEB31778, sample SAMEA3449207) | human gut metagenome | biome: human gut; feature: human-associated habitat; material: faeces | place: United Kingdom | collected 2010/2012 ...
TTTTAGAAAGTCTAGCTGCAGCTATCACTGGTTTATTATATTTTAAAGCGTTTAAAATACTACCTACTCCACCATGGGTAATGACAATTCTCGCTTCCTTCATCAATTTATCAATTTCATCAGGTGTAGTCAAATCAAATATTTCCATATTTTTAGAATTATACTTTGTATAACCTGCTTGAACTATAACTTTTTCTTTGATATTTCCCTTCTTAATTTCTCTATCAATTGCTTTCAATAACCTAACAAAACTTTTATCCTGTGTTCCTAAAGTAACTAATATCATTAAAAAATCCAACCTCCAAACTTAGCTTTTGGATAAAGCTCAAGCATACTCTTCCATTGCACTACAAATAAGTCTGCTATAGGATAAATTAACTTACCAGTAATAGTTTTTGTAGTAATATTGGCAAAAGTTTCTATATAAATAACTCTACTACCAAAAATCTTTCCAAAGTAACATATAGGGCCTGCTGTATGTGTTCCAGTAGTAATAATGTAATCAGGATGAATTTTAAAATATAAATATATAGATTTTATACAATTAAACAATAACTTAAAAATATATGAAAATAAATGATCTTTTGTTCCATACACTAAAAAACTTACTCTCTTACCATACTTATCACGAAGTGATAAATTAGATTTAGTTTTTTCTGTTACTATATAATATTCATATTTGTCAAAACAACTACTTAACTTCATCATTTCTGATAAATGACCACCAGTACTAGAAATAAATAATACTCTCTTTTTTTTCATTACACTCACTTCTTTTCTATCAACTTAAACCAATCTTCACCTACTACATCAACACTATATTTTTGAACACTAACACGCGCTTGCTTTCCAATTTTTTTTCGAGTTTTAATATCATCAATCAAATCCTCAACTTTTTTAACATAGGCATCACTATTTCTATGTTTAATGAGATATCCATTATATCCACTAACAATAATTTCATTGGCACCCTCTGCCGACGTAAATGCAATACAAGGTAGTCCAACACTCATTGCTTCTAATAAAACAATTCCAAAAGATTCAGTAAAAGAAGTCATCAAATATATGGACGACTTTTCTAACAAGTCATAAATATATTCTCTCGTTCTAAAACCATGCAAGGTAACACTTTCTTCTAAATGATTATCTATAATATAATTAGATAATACTTCTCTTTCATCACCATCACCGACAATATCTAAAACCCAGTTTGGATATTTTTGATGAATAATTTTAAAAATTTTTAGTAAATCTAAAAACCCTTTTTCAGCAGATAATCTTCCTACAGAAACTAATCTACATTCATCAAGTTTAGAGAAATTTTCAGGAATATTTTCTATAACATTAGGTATAAAAACACACTTACACTTATATTTTCTCATATTATCCTTATAAAATTTCTGTAAGGATTCTGATACCAAAACCAAATAATCAAGTTTACTACATGATCTAATAATTTTTTGAGCATAATCCATATTACCATGATGATGATTATGTTCCCACCCTATTTTAACAACAGATGGCATACCATATCTACCCAACCACTCATCAAAGATATCCCTAGTGGAAATTATAACGTCTGAATCACAATTCTTAATATAATTTATAGTTTTAATACGACGTGAATTAAGTATTTTAATTGATTTTATTCCTTCTTTAAAAATTTTAAACACATGATGACTTTTTAATGCATTTTTAAACTCATTCTTATTTGGCCCACCATTTATTAAGTACTTAACATCAACTCTATCATCAATATCAAAAGAAGGTTTATCATATAATTTATAAACAGATACAATTTCTACCATATATTTTTTACACAAGATATTAGCTAATGAGACAACTGATCTTTCTATTCCTCCAAAACCAAGATGTAATGATAAAATTGTTATCTTCTTCATAAAATCACCTAACATAATTATATAACAAAAAAAAAAGAAGGTCAAAGCCTTCTAATCTAATATATTTTTAAGTACTATAGTCTTAGTTCTAGACATTTCCTTTAAAGTAGTTGAAACTCCCTCATTTCCAATACCTGAATGTTTCCATCCTCCAAAAGGCATTTCAGCTGAACGGAAGAAGCTTGCACCATTAATAACAGCACCACCAACTTCTAAACTATTGGCAACCTTAAAGGCATTTTTCATATCTCTTGTAAAAATACAACCACATAAACCATAACTTGACTGATTTGCTATTTCAATTGCTTCATCAATATTTTCAAAAGTACAAACAGGAATAACCGGTCCAAATATCTCCATATCTTTCATAACATCCATATCTTTAGTTACGTTATCGATGATGGTAGGTTCAAAGAAAGCACCCTTTCTTCTTCCACCAACTACAATATTAGCCCCTTGAGATACTGTCTCTTTTACTTGATCAGAAACCCTAATAGCCGCATTTTCGTTTATTAAACATCCTATATCTGTACTTTCATCAAGTGGCATGCCAACTCTTAATGTAGAAATTTTTGCAATCGCTTTTCTTATAAATTCATCTTTTATATCTTTATGAACTAAAAATCTTTTACTAGCACAACACACTTGTCCAGTATTATATAAACGACCCCATACTAATTCTTCAACAGCTAAATCAATATCGCCATCTTTATCTAAGATGAAAGCATCATTTCCACCTAATTCAAGCATCACGTGAGTAATATTTTTACTAGCATTTCCCATAACTTCTGCTCCTACTTTAGTAGAACCAGTAACACTGATAAGATTTACATCTGGATGCATCGCTAAGGCTTCACCAACAATTGGACCATCTCCAGATACACAGTTAATAACGCCGTTTGGAACACCAGCTTCTTGCAATAATTCACAATATCTATGTAAAGTTAATGGATTATAAGTAGAAGGTTTTACAATAACTGAATTTCCCATCACTAAAGCGCTTGGAACCTTTTGCCCAAATAAATCACTAGGAAAGTTAAATGGTATTATACATGCTACTACACCCAAAGGAGCTTGTACTGTAAACTGAATTGTTTTTTCTTGACCAGGCTCACTACCAGCAGGTATAACATTACCATAATCATGTCTTGCCTTTTCAACGTAGCTACTTACAAACATTTTCATATTACCAATTTCGGCTCTAGCCTCCTTAATTGGCTTACCAGTCTCATTGCATAATAAAGTAGCTAATTCCTCTTTTTTTTCTTCTACTAAACTAGCAAACTTAAGTAATATTTCTCCCCTTTCATGAATAGATACTTTTTCCCATTCTTTTTGAGAACTTTTTGCTATTTTAACAGCAATATCAACATCTTCAACTGTTGAATTTGGAACTGTATCAATCACCTCTTTAGTAGCAGGATTTATTACTTCTATTACTGCTCCATTAGAAGCATCTAGTTTTTCTCCTCCAATTAAATTTTTCATCTTCTATCCCTCTATTCTTTTCCAAATCCTGTAAATGAAAGCATTAATCCACCACATGTGTTGGCAGAATGTTCTCTATAACCATATTCACCAAATGTAAATATACAAATAAATGGAACTCCTTTTGCCTCTTTTACTAATTGTTTATGAACTTCTTCTAAACGATTACCAATGCCTAGCTTTCTTCCACCGCAATGTACAAGGAAATAAGCTCCAGGTTCAGTAGTTAACTCCTTACGAACTAGTTTAAGTGTATCACCTGTAGAATCAATTAATTCATCAACAGTAGCTTCCATTTGAATTACTGTAGTACCAGGTACTAATTTATTACCTAAGTTCATAGTATCATTTGTGTTACCAACCATAGGATGACGAATAACAGTTAAATTTCCTACTTGATCCTTTACACCTAAAGGCTTACAAATAGATTCAACTAATAAATTAGTTCCTCTTAAATCATTAACACTCTTACCAATCCATTCACCATATTTCTTAAGAGCTTTAACACCATCAATACTTACTAAATTACGATCATCATTAACTTCTGTAACGATTCCCATATTCTTAGTTTCACGATATGCTCCAGTATACTCAGTAACAATATCATTAGCTGTGTAGAAAAATGCAACTGCAACTCCATCAGAGAATACCTTTTCGTCACAAATAATTTTCCATTTTCCTTCAACTGTATCATCAGCTGCACTACCACCAAAGAAAGGAACACGACCAATAACATCTTGAATTCCCATCAAGTAATCCTCTTCTTCTTTTGGAGATGCTACCATATAAAAGTATGATGGCGCAATATTCATACCAGCTTTCTTAGCCGCTTCCATTGCTACCTTTCTACCTATTAATCTGGCATTCTTTCCTGCTTCATGACAAGCAACACCAACAGTTAAGTTAACATCAGACATACTCATCATACCTGCAAAACCTTTTTCACTAGCAACAATTCCTTCTGGAACCATAATAGCACCTGAAGAAGTACAACCAATTAAAGGAATATCAGTAACACTTCTAACCCCTTTTACAACTTCCTTAACATTTGAAACACATGAAGTATAAAGAAAACCAATTTTTGAACTACTTCCTATAATAGCATTTTTTGCTGTCATAACACCTGAAGTAAAACTATCTTCATTCATGCTATAACCAACTTTAGATCTTAACATATCACACCTTCTCCTTCTTATTTTTATTTATTCATAAGCCTCTTGATATAGGGCTAATATATCCTGTTCAGTTACATTACGTGGATTACCCGCTGTACACACGTCATCAATTGCTTGATGTGCAAGCATTGGTAAATCTTCCTTCTTTATTCCAATTTCTTTTAATGTTTGAGGAATTCCAATCTTTATAGCTAAACTTTTAACAGCATCTACCACTTTATCAACTGCTTCATCATCAGTTAAATTATCCATATCTAGCCCCATTGCTCTACCCATATTTCTAAATAAATCTGGACATATTTTTCCATTAAATTTTAAAACATGAGGTAGTAATAAAGCATTAGCTAAACCGTGTGGAGTATCAAAGAATGCTCCAAGTGAATGAGCCATTGAATGAACAATACCTAAACCTACATTGGAAAATCCCATACCAGCTATATATTGACCATATCCAACATTATCAATAGCATCTCTATCTTTCAGATTAACTGCCTTTTCCAAATTTTTATAAATAAGTGCCATGGCATTCAAATGAAACATATCAGTCATTAACCACGCAGCTTTAGTTATATATCCTTCCATAGCATGAGTTAAAGCATCCATTCCGGTAGACGCAGCTAAACTTTTTGGCATTTTTTCCATCAAGTCCTGATCAATAATAGCCACTATTGGAATATCATGTGGATCAACACACACCATTTTCTTTGGTCCTACAGGATTAGTAATAACATAATTTATTGTTACCTCTGCTGCAGTACCAGCCGTTGTTGGTAAAGCTATAATAGGCATACCAGCATTTTTTGTTTCAACAGCCCCATCCAACGAAATAACATCAAAATGTTCAGGATTAGTCATAATAATACTAATTGCCTTTGCAGTATCTATAGCACTTCCGCCACCTACCGCAATAATAACATCAGCCTTACTATTACGGCAGAAAGTAACTCCTTCTTGAACATTAAGAGTAGTTGGATTAGGCTTTATATCAGAATAAATCTGATATGAAAAATCATTTTTATCAAGAACATCTGTAACTAAATTAGTCACATGTGCATCAAGTAAATTTTTATCAGTTACAACTAAAGCTTTAGTGAAATTTCTATTTCTTAACTCAGTAATAACATTCTCTCTAGCACCACGACCAAAATAAGAAGTTCCATTCAGAATAATTCTATTTCCCATTTTATCCTCCTATTATCTTACCTTAAAGTATACCACAATGAAAAAGGAAAATAAATACATTAAAATGAAATAACTTGTAAAAAATGTAAAATAAAAAGAACTAATATAAAATAGTTCTAAAATATTAAATTAATTTATCATTAGATTTACTATTAAGTGATAAATCAGCAATCCGACCATCTTTATAAGCAAAGTATCCAGCAGCAGCAATCATTGCGGCATTATCTGTACAATATTGCATCGGTGGAAAAGACAAATCAACATGTAAAACTTCACACATTTTTGTAAGATTTTCCCTCAAACCTTTATTAGCTGCAACGCCACCGGCCACTATCAATCTATGAATATTTTCATTCTCAATAGCCTTTTTAGTTTTGTTTACTATTTCTTCGACAGCTACTTTTTGAAATGATGCTGCTAAATCATCTTTTCTTATTATCATCCCACGTTGTTGTTCATTATGAACTAAATTTATAACAGCACTCTTCAAACCACTAAAGGAAAAATTATATGAATTATCATTCAAAGGAACTGGTAATTTATAAGTAGCTTTACCCTTATGAGCTAAAGCATCAAGTTTAGGACCACCTGGATATTCTAATCCTATAACTCTAGCAGCTTTATCATAACATTCGCCAATAGCGTCATCCAAGGTACCACCTAGCTTTTCAAAATGATAATGATCAGACATTTTAATTAATTCTGTATGACCACCACTTACAACTAAGGCTAATAACGGAAATTTAAGCTCCTTTACTAAACTATTCGCGTAAATATGGCCTGCAATATGATGAACAGGAATCAATGGTTTATCATAAATAAAAGATAATGTTTTAGCTGCTTCAACTCCGACTAAAAGAGAACCAATAAGTCCTGGACCATACGTAATCGCAATAGCATCAATCTCATCAAAAGTCATTTTTGCCTTTTCCAAACATTCCTCCAGTACAAAGGTAATGTTTTTAACATGATTTCTACTAGCTATTTCAGGAACAACACCACCATAGTTTTTGTGAATATCAATCTGAGATGAAACAACAGTCGCTATTTCTTCACATCCATTTTTAACAATAGAACAGCTAGTTTCATCACAACTACTCTCAATTCCTAAAATATACATATCTTTCATAAATTAATCACCTTCAAATTTTCTTTCCATTAAAATTCCATCAATCCCATTATAATAGTTCTTTCTTATACTAACTGATTTAAATCCAAATTTTTGGTATAAATGAATTGCAGAAAAATTATCAATTCTTACTTCCAAAGTAATATCATAATTACCCAAATTAACAAGATAGTCTAACAAACTAGAACCTATTTTTTTATTGCGATACTCCTCTAAAACTTCAAATTGATTAATTTCGATTCGATCATAAATTAAACTATAATATAAATAGCCTAAAATAACATCCTTATTTTTATAAACAACAAAATGTGCAAAAGGATTATTATTCAACTCGTTATCCACATATTCTGTGGACAAAATAGGAGAAAGAAAAGATCTATCCGTTATTTCTTCAATCATATATTTGCAATTTTTTCTTCCGCTTCTGTCAATTTTAAATAATTAGGATTAACAGAATGAGGATTAATAGAAGGATTGTTCTCATTTTTCTTAATAATTTTAAGCATATTAGGAAGATAAGGAACTGTTTTAACATCAGTATTAATATCATCATTAGTTACAATCAAACAACTACCTAATTCCGACATTTTTTGTTTCAATATATCCAAATTAATGTGTTGAGGCTCCAATACCACATTATAAGAGGTATCATAAATAGCGGCATAAACAAAATTTCTACGTGCATCAATAATTGGAACAATATATTTAAAAGATGTTGCTTTAGCAGAACATGCCATAGCTTCTAAGCTTGAAACACAACAAATATCTTTCTTTAAACCCCAAGCATAAACTTTTGCAATCGTAATTCCAACTCTAATACCAGTAAAAGAACCAGGACCATTCACAACTATTATTTTATCTATATCCTGAGGCTTCATATTAATTTCTTTAAACATATTTGAAATTTTTAAAAGCGTTATCTTGGATAGATCATGATCCAATTTTTCAGAAGTAGAGGCTAACAATTTACCATTATTAGAAATTGCTGAATATAAAAAACTAGAAGAAGTATCTATATATAAGCATCTCATAGAACAGCCTCACATAACTCCTCATATTTAGAGCCATGAGGAATTATAGAGATAACTCTTTTTTCTTCATCAACAATCTTGAATTTTATATCCAATCTATTTTTAGGTAAATAATCTTGATTTTATAGGTGAGTCATGTATAATAAGAAAAGTAAAGATAATTTGAACTCAGTTCACTCTTTTACAAGTAACACAATATCCTTTTTGAACTCAGTTCACACAAACAGATATAATAAAAATACAAAAAAAGAAAGGCAAACTATGTCAGAAGTAATAAGTTTTATTAATGAAAAGGGAGGTGTCGGCAAATCAACCTCCGCCATTACAATTGCGCAGATTCTTGCAATTTCAGGATATAATGTTCTGTTAATTGATTTAGACCCGCAGATGAATACAACTAAAATGTTCGGACAAACCGACGAAGTTCTTGATATAAACTACGAACATTTATTCTGTACCAAGCAGCTGCGCAAATCATCTGTGCTTGAATTTGTCAGTGCGACAGACTATAAAAACATTTCCATATTATCAGCTTCCAGAGAACTGTCAACACTCGTATACACCATTTATGACCGGAGCAAAGAAGCAGGGGGCACCAATATAGAATTGTATTTACGTCATAATCTTAGTCTTATAAAAGATGATTTTGACTATATCATAATTGATAATTCGCCGTTTAAGTCATATCTTACAACCTGCGCCATCTGTGCAAGTGATAAAATCGTTACTCCGATTTGTGTTGATAACTTCTCGTATGACGGTCTGATGTCACTGTTTGATACAATTGAAGATTTGAACAGTAAGTATTCCTTAGCTATTGAATTTGCAGGAATCTTTATGACAAGGGTTGCCGGGCGTACAACATTATACAAACAAATGTTTGAAAGTTATGAAAATATGTTTGGTGAAAAATTCCTTCCTGTTTCAATCAGGAACTGCATTGCAGTCAGCGAATCCAATACAACATTTGAACCGCTTTTAACTTACGATAAACGCTGTACAGCCGCACAGGATTATATTGAACTGGTAAATTACCTCGGTCTGATGGACAATAAGCACTATCGTGAACTTGCAAAATATCTGAAAGGAGAGAGATAAACATGGCTAAAAAATCTTTCAGTGCCGGTGTTACCAAAACAGGAGTACTTGACAATGCTGGCGGTGCAAAAATTAAAGAAATACAGGCAAAGGCACAATATAATTTCCAATATATTGCAAAGGAAAAAATACAATCCAATCCAAAAAATGAAAAATACACGCAGGATGGAATTGAATCCCTTATGGAAAGCATTCTGGTAAACGGTTTACGCCACAATCTTTCCGTTTTATACAATGCCGATCAGGATAAATACCGGTTAATCTCCGGTGAACGCCGTTACCGCGCAATCTGCATGATGAATGACAAAGACTACAACACCTTATTCCCGATGGGAATTCCATGTAAGATTGAAAAAGCCAACATTGACGATATTGACGAAGAAATTATGCTGATTTCTGCCAACCATGATGTCCGCGAAACTTCCATGGAAGTAAAACGTTGGGAGGTATCACGGTTAAAAGAACTTTATGAAGCCAAAAAACTGACTGGGGAAATCAAAAATATTAATGCAGAAATTGCCAAACAGTTAAACATTTCCGAACGTCAGGCAAGAAAATACACAACTGCTGAAAAGCTGATTCCTGAATTAAGTGATTTATTAAACAAAAATAATATTGACTTAAATCAGGCTGATAAATTCGGACGTCTGGATGAGGACGCACAATATCAGATTCTGGAACTGGTTCAAAAAAACGGCAGCATTGATAATGCGGAATATCAATCCATCAAAAAGATATCTGAAGAACGTGCCGCAGAAGCCAAAAAATATAAAACAGAACTGGAACAGGCAATGCAGCAGATTCAGGAAAAAGATTCCACATTAAAAGTACTGGAAGAAAAGATTACAAAACTTGAAACAGCACCATCTACGGGAGCCAAATCAAGGGAGGACTTAGAAGAAGAACTCCGATATATTACGGAAGCCAAAAATAAAGCCGAAAAAGAACGGGCAAAATTAGAAACAAACATTGAAAAAATCCGTCAGCAGCAAAAAGAAAAAGAAGAACGCAAGATATCTATTACAGATAACGAACTTAAAAAAATTACTTCACTTGCAAAAGCTGAGCAGGCACTTAATTTAATTGAAAATAATTTTGATACCTTAAAAGCAAATAAAGCTGTTATTAAAGGAGATGCAAATTTAAAAGTCCGTGTAGAAATCTTACGAAACCGTTTTAACGATTTTATTGACAGTCTGGATTAAAATGAATAACTATTAAGCAG
>ERZ825670.4769-NODE-4769-length-10223-cov-3.019965_pt1 | contig 10223 bp, 8 predicted proteins | sample MGYA00519929_ERZ825670 | MGnify/ENA primary metagenome ERZ825670 (study PRJEB31778, sample SAMEA3449207) | human gut metagenome | biome: human gut; feature: human-associated habitat; material: faeces | place: United Kingdom | collected 2010/2012 ...
AAAAATAATTTAACAAATAATAGTTTATCTATTAGTCAAGTTTTAATTATCCCAACTAAAGATGAGGATAATGAAAGTACATATGTTGTTCAAAAAGGTGACAACCTTTATAGTATTGCCAACCGGTTTAATCTAACGGTTAATGAATTAAAGGCCTTAAATAATCTTACAAGTGATTTTTTAAGCGTAGGCCAAACTCTTAAGGTTAAGAAAAATAGTCAGAGTTCTTCAGGAAATACCTATATTGTAAAACCAGGTGATAACTTATATCAAATTGCCTTAAAAAATAACACAAGTGTTGATGAACTTAAAGCATATAATAATTTAACAAGTAATCTTTTAAGTGTAGGGCAAATCCTTAAAATTCCAACTAGTACCGAGAATACTATTTATACTGTTTCTAAAGGAGACAATCTTTACTCCATAGCAAGAAAGTACAATACTACAGTTGATGCCATAAAAAAGCAAAATAATTTAACAAGTAATTTATTAAGTATTGGTCAAAAACTTATAATACCATAAAAAAGCAGTTCATATATTGAGCTGTTTTTTTTAAAATCGTTAATTATAAATTTCACTACATTGACCTTTTTGAGGATTATAAAAACAATGTCCTTTATAACTACCAGCAAGAGGTTGGGTATACCAAGTTGATTTACAACCTTTATTCTTAGAAGGAGCATAAAACCATAAGGCGTGTGTAGCTGGATAATAATATTCTCCTTTTAAAATTCTTTCAGCTAAGTTTTTTTCTAATGTTGTTGGACTAGCTTGGAATAAAGAACTATTTATACCTACAAATTGATTAGGTTGATAAATGGCATCATATATTGTATTGATGTTTTTAAATGTATAACAATTTGCTAAGGCTCTATTTACAACGACATTTCCAACCATAAGCATACCAAGGTCACCTTCAGCTAATGCTTCAGCCCGCATAATTCTGGCTAATAATTCTTTTTCCTTTGCTGTATATTGAATAATCATAATAATCACCTAAAATAGTGTATGTAAAATTTTCTTAATTGTTTTTTATATGATATACTACATGTATAAAATAATAATTGAAAGAGGAGAAAAATTTGAAAATACAAATAATTGGTTCAGGAAGCATGTGGACTAAATTTAATAGTGCTTGTTATCTTATTAACGATGAAATTATGATTGATTTTCCTAATGGAGCTTGTAAGTATTTATATCGTTTAGCAATTAATCCTATAAATGTTAATCATATTTTATTGACGCATTTTCACGGAGATCATTATTTTGATGTTCCTTTTTGGTTACTTCATAAAATAAAAAAATCTGACAACAATATAAATATTTATTGCTCTAAAGACGGAAAAAAGAAGATACGCCAAATAAGTAGGCTTTCTTTTCCACAGTCTTTGAAAAATACATTAAATAAAATTAATTATTGTTGTAAGACAAATTTTTCAATTAATGATTTGCAAATATTTAAAGTTTTAGTGAATCACGGTAGAATGAAACCCGCTTTTGGTTATATTATTAATTGCAAAAATATCTTTGTTGGTTTTACAGGTGATACTGCCCTTTGTGATTCTGTTTTACAAATGGCTCATAAATGTAAATATTTATTTTGTGATTGTATGTTAGATATAGGAAGTAAGTCTCATCAGGGAATTGATAATTTGAATTACTTATCTTTAGAATATCCAAATTGCACTTTTGTTGTAAGCCACTTAGAAGATACCACGAGAGAAAAACTTATGAAGTTAAATTATCCTAATGTCATAGTCCCTTCTGATGGTCAAATAATTAATATAGAATAAAGGAGAAAGCGTATGTGTATTGAAAATATTGCTTTGGTAAGAGCCGCCAATATTATACCGTTTGATGGAATTGTGAAACCTTTAAGTAACGTTTGTTATCTGACTAAAAATATTGGTCTTCCTTTTTCTGGCATGATAAGTGATTTTTTACTTGAAACTGGTATAATCCCTAGGTTAGATTATAGTAAAATGTTTGACGAAAATTATTATGATAATTATGTTTCGTCTTCCTCAGAAATTTTAAAAGATTATTTACCGTATGTTTCTGATTATAATTCTATGGTCTTATTTTCCTTAAATGGTTTATGCCCTGATGATAACGAACATGGTTTTGGAAATAATACTTTTTCAAGTAAAAAATGTGCTATTATTGAACCACTTAAATATCATATTAATGAGGCTGTTTCGTTAGTTCCAACGGATACAGCTATTAAAGGAAATATTTTTTTATCAGAAGAAGCTATCTTATTAATTGAAAAAGAATATTATGAAAATTTAGGCAAAGAAGAAATAAAAAAACTTAATCAGTTAGATATGACAATAAATTTATTTACAGGTTCTTTAAAAGAAGCAATTAAGTTTACTTTAATGAATTCAAATAAATATCCTTTTGAAACGTTAAGTTTATCAGAAAGTACAGGTGGCGTTATGCCTTCAAAGACAAGTGAGGAGTTTAAAAGGATAATAAAAGATACTATTCAAACCTATCAATTGTCTGATAAAAAATATTATAACTTAATAACTTCAACGGATAAGTCAATTGTCAATTATGATAAAGTTTGTGATGAATATAAAAATATGATTGCTGTTCAAAATTATTTTATGACCCTTTTTTTACAAGAATTGTTAATTAAAATGGGTGTTTCGCAGCCAATGATAGATGAAGTATCAAATAATTTATACAATAAAATCTATCTTTCAAAAGTAATAGATTGTATAAAAGAATATGGAATTGATAATTATAAAAGTTTTGTGGATAACTACAATTCGGTCTTGGAAGAAAAAAAGAAAAATAAAAAGTTAATGACTCCGCAAGAAATTATTGCTGCGAATTCCTATCGTTTGAAATAAATGAAGCAAGATGGAAACTCTAAAAAAATACTAGAAATATCCCAGTAGGTATGTTATAATGAACTTGCTTTTGATTTTTAGAGGCGTGGTATAATGGTAGCATAGGAGTCTCCAAAACTTTTGATGGGAGTTCGATTCTCTCCGCCTCTGCCAGAAGGTAATAAGCTCTGATGAGGAGTTAATAAATTAAAATACGGATGAGAGGAATTTCCCGTATTTTTTTAAATAAAAGAAAATTGTGAATGGTTTGAAAGGCTTTAATTCTACCTTCATCTATGCGTGTCAAAATAAAACATATAAAAACCTTGAAATGTAAGTCGGAGAAATAAGTGCCTATGAAGATACATATCATTTAGGTGAAAAAATATAAAATGACTGTTTAGATACTGTTATCATAATTAAAATAGATTGACAAACCATTTCTTTTATGCGAGAATTGAGGTGCATTTGGGAGTTACGTAACTCCGTTATAAAAAAGTGTTGAATGTAGGAGTAGTTATTTATCCTGTTTTAAAGAGAGATGAGGGTTGGTGTAACTCATTAGCAGAAAATAATGAAAAAAGCTACAGGAGCTTAATCGGGTTGTTTCGATAAAAACTTTAAAGAGCATATTAAAATAATATGAACTAAGGTGGTACCGCGGATTTAACAGTTAATTCGTCCTTAAAGGATGAGTAACTGTTTTTTTATGGAAAGAGGTAAAACTATGAGAGAATTAACAGAACAAGAAAAAGTAAGAAGAGAAAAGTTAAGTGAAATAGCTAAAGTATGTAATCCTTATCCAGATAGTTTTAAAAGAACTCATACTTTAAAAGAAGCCAAAATGCTAGATGATGGTACAACAGATGTTAGTGTTTGTGGTCGTATTATTTTTATGCGCAAAATGGGAAAATTATCATTTGTTCGTATTAGAGAGTTAGAAGGGGACTTACAATTAGAACTAAAAGTTGATGAAATTGGCGAAGAAAAATATGATTTCTTCAAAAAATTAATTGACTCTGGTGATTTTATTGGGGCAACAGGCGAAATCTTTACTACGCAAACAGGCGAAAAAACTTTACGCGTAAAAGACTATCAATTTTTAGGTAAGGCTTTAAGACCATTACCAGAAAAATTTCATGGCCTACAAGACACTGAACTTAAATATCGTAACCGTTATGTCGATTTAATTATGAATCAAGAATCACGTAACGTTTTCTTAGGACGTAGTAAATTTTATGCTTTTTTACATCGTTATTTAGGAGAAAATGGTTTCTTAGAAGTAGAAACTCCTATTATGCAAACTGCGGTAAGTGGTGCGGCTGCAAAACCATTTTTTACGCATCACAATGCATTAAATTTAGATATGAATTTAAGAATTGCTCCAGAAACATATTTGAAACAATGTATTGCTGCTGGCTTTGACCGTGTTTATGAAGTGGCAAAATGCTTCCGTAATGAAGGAATGGATACGGAGCATCTTCAAGAATTTACGCAAGTAGAATGGTATGTTGCATACTGGAATTTTGAAGACACCATTGTTTTCTTCCAAGATTTTATAAAAAATGCTCTATTAGAACTTATTGGCACGACAACAATTAATTATCGTGGTAATGAACTATCTTTTGATGGTAGCTGGGAAAGAATAAACTATATTGCTGCTATGAAAGAATTATTAGGTGACGATTTCTTAGACATTGAAGAACCTGAAAAATTAAAAGAACTTGTTATAAATAAAGGTTTATTTACAATGGAAGATTTAAATGAATATAAATCTATTAGTCAAATTATTGACTTTGTTTATAAGAAAAAAATTAGAGCTAATATTGTTGGACCAACAATTCTTTATAATTATCCAGCTGTTTTAAAACCACTTGCGAGAAGAAATGATGAAGACAAAAACGCTGTAGATGTTTTTCAAGTTGTTGTTTGTGGTACAGAAATTTGTAATGCTTATTCAGAATTAGTTGACCCAGAAATTCAAAGAGCTAATTTTGAAGAACAGGCTAAAGCTAAAAGCCAAGGTGATGATGAGACCATGGAACTTGATGAAGACTTTATGGGAGCTATGGAGCAAGGTATGCCGCCTATCTCTGGTTTAGGTTTTGGTATTGACCGTTTAATGATGCTTATTTATAATCAAGAATCCATTCGTGATGTAGTTTTATTTCCAACCATGAAAAAAGGAAATACAAATAATAAAGAATCTGTGATTAAAACTAATTCTATAAAAGAAGAATTAAAAACAGATTTCAGTCATGTTGTCATTGAGCCATTATTTAAAGACTATGTTGATTTTGAAAACTTCAGTGCTTGTGATTTTAGAGCAGTTAAAGTAAAAGACTGTGTAGCTGTGCCTAAGAGTAAAAAATTATTACAATTTACACTTGATGATGGAACAGGCGTTGATAGAATTATTTTAAGTGGAATTCATGCTTATTATGAACCAGAAGAATTAATAGGTTCTACTTTAATTGCTATTTTAAATCTACCTCCAAGAGCGATGATGGGAATATCTTCTTGTGGAATGCTTCTTTCTTGTGTTCATGAAGAAAATGGAGAAGAAAAGTTAAACTTAATTCAAATTGATAATAATATTCCAGCTGGAGCAAAATTGTATTAATTTAGAGTCTACCAAGGGCTCTTTTTCTATGGTTAATAATTCTTTTATAAAATGTAAAAAAACTTTTTAAGATGTGGTTCTTTTAAAACTAACTATAACCCACGGTCAATGTTATCGCTCTTTTTTCTTCGATACAATTAATCTGGGTGTTGTGAATGAATCATTATGATAAAATGCTTAATTTAGCAAATAATATTAAAAGATATCGTTTAGAAAGAGGGCTTACACAAGAAGCTTTTGCTGAAATGATAAATAAAACGGCTAATTATGTTAGTCAATTAGAAAATGCACATAAAGGAATTCAACTTAGAACGGTATTTGATATTGCAGATGCTTTAGAAGTTCCCGTCAAAGAATTATTTACCGAATGTGCCCCAGTTGTGGGTAAAATTACAAAATACAAGAAGGTTCATCATTAATCTTCTTTTTTTCACAGAAATTTCATCAAACGACATCTTAAAAGGTCTTTAAAATACTAACTTTTGTGCTATAATTTAAATGGAGGAGGATTAGGATGAAGAAAATGTTTAAAGAACATGATCTTGTAAAAATCATTGGTATTATGTTACTTCTTGTTGTTGTTTTATCTTGGATTATTCCTACAGGAACTTTTTCAAGTGGCGCAACATTCACAGAAGGTGAAATGGGACGTTTAGGACTAGGCCATTTATTTTATGGGTTTAGTTACGCCATTCAAAATTATGCCATTCAAATTGGATTTTTACTAATGGTTGGAGTTTTTTATGGAGTTGTATCTAAAACGGAAGACTATAAAGAATTTGTTAATCGTTTAGCAAATATCTTTAAAGGAAAAGAAATTCTTGTAAGTTTAATTATTTCATTTATAATTGTTTTACTTACATCTGTTCTAAATAATACTTTTGTGTTAATTGTATTTATGCCTGTTTTAATTACTATACTTCGCAAAATGGGACTAGACAAAATAAGCTCTTTTGCTATCACGTTTGGTTCTATGTTAGTAGGTGTTTTAGGCGCTACTATTGGTACAGAAGGGTTAGATGCTTTCGTTAACTATATTGGTTACGGAGGATCTGAGGTTACTTTAACAACCGAACTTGGTATTCGTATTGGTATTGCTTTCTTAGCTTATGCAGTATATAGTTTCTTTAATTATTTATATATTAAAAAACTAGTTCCTACTAAAGATAGCAGTGAGGAAGAAAAAGACGATGCATTCTATGTAGAAGATTCTAAAAAGAAAGGAAAAGCAAAAGTTTGGCCAGTTGCTGTAATGTTTGGTATTCTTTTTGTTTTAGCTGTTTTAGGATTTGTTTACTGGAATAAATCTACTGGTTCTAGTACAAAAATCTTTGGTCTTGAAATTTTTGATAATTTCTTTGAATGGATTGAAGATATTAAAATAGGTGATGTAGCTATTATCTCTTCTTTCTTTGGAGGAGAAGCCTTACCTAATATGTCAGCTAAATTATTCCCTGAATTTGGTAGTTGGTATTTATTTACTTATTCTATTTTCTTAGCTATTACTGTTCTTGTTGTTAAATTTGTTTCTAAAATGAAATTTAATGATATGTTAACAAATGCTTATGAAGGAATTAAAGTAATGATTAAACCTACTTTATTCTTAATTTTAGCTTACATGATGTTTGTACTTCTTTATTGGTCTCCAATACTTACAACCATCTTAAATGAAATTGGTAAATTAAGTGGTTCATTTAATCCATTTGTTGTTTCTTTACAAGCTTTCCTTGCGTCAATCTTTAATACTGATTTTGCTTATATCGGTTATTCATTAAGTTATGCTATTGGAAGCTTTACAGGAACTGAAGGAAATATTGCTTTCTTAATTTATACAACTATTTATGGTCTTGTTCAATTCATAACTCCTATAAGTGTTTTCTTATTATTTGGTCTTTCTTATATGGATATTCCATACAAGAAATGGCTTGGATATATTTGGAAATTCTTTGCAGTTATGTTAGCTAGTTTACTTATTATCTTTACCATTTTATGGATGATATAAAAAATAACAAATAGGCTCTTGCTTATTTGTTATTTTTTTTGTAATATACCTTTTGGAGAGATATATTATGGAATATAAAAAATTAGATAATGATCATTATGTAATACGCCTTAATAAAGGTGAAGAGGTTATAGAGCAATTAAAAATCTTTGCTGCTAACGAAAATGTTTTAACAGGTGAAATTACTGGTATTGGTGCCAGTAATAAAGTTGAAATTGGTTTATTTAATACAGAAACTAAAGAATATAAAACAACGATTAAAGAAGGAATGTTTGAAGTTACTTCTTTATTAGGAAATATTTCTAGAAAAGATGGTGAAGTTTATCTTCATTGTCATATTAACTTTGCTGATGCTTCATTAAATACATTTGGAGGTCATCTTGTAAAATGTTATATTTCAGCAACTTGTGAAATTATTGTTACTGTTATTCATGGCGAGGTTGGTCGTCGTTTTGATGAAGAAATTGGTTTAAACTTATTTCAATTTTAATAAAAATGAATAAATAATGAAAAAAGTCCTCATAACATTCATAGAATGATTAAGGAGGATTTTTTTATGTTTGAAAATTTTGGCATAGAAGTTTCAATTATCTTAAAAAATGCAGAAAAAGAACGTTATAACTTAAGACACCCTTATGTGGGAACAGAACACTTATTATTATCTTTACTCAAATATGATGAAGATATTGCGAGTCTTCTTCAAAAATATAATATTACCTATGATTTATTTAAAGAAGAACTTATTAATACCATCGGGATGGCAAGTCGTCCTCAAGAATTAAACCTTTATACTCCAATGTTACGTGATGTGTTAGAACTTGCTTTACTAGACGCGACTGAAAAAAGTAAGAAAAACGTAACTCCTAAACACCTTTTAAAAGCATTGATTGACGAAGAAGAAGGCATTGCCTATCGTCTTTTAGAACGTATGGATGTACCCTTTGATGAAGTATACAGCTATTTAAAAAAAGAAACTCTTTCTAAAGAAAGTAAAAAAAACTTAGAAATTTATAAAGTTGGCTTACGAATGAATGAAATGGTTAATAAAAATGAAAAAGTTGTTGGACGTGATAAAGAAATGAAACTTCTTTTGGAAACCCTTTTAAGAAGACAAAAAAATAATCCTTTATTAATAGGAAAAGCGGGAGTAGGTAAAACAGCTTTAGTAGAAGAACTTGTAAGAAGAATAAAAAAGAAAGAAGTTCCTGAGGAATTACAAAATTATGAAGTAATTGCCTTAGAAATGGGAACTTTAGTTGCGGGCACAAAGTATCGGGGTGAATTTGAAGAGCGTCTTCAAAAAATAATTAAAGAAGTGATGAATGAAGGGAATATTATTTTATTTATTGATGAAATACATACAATGGAAAATGCAGGTGGAGCTGAAGGTGCTATCGCAGCTTCTGACATTTTAAAACCATATCTAGCAAGAGGAGACTTAAAAATTATAGGCGCGACGACAATTGAAGAATATCACACCTACTTAGAAAAAGATAAAGCCTTAGATAGAAGATTTGAACATATTTTACTTGAAGAACCTAATGAAGAAAATATGAAAATTATTTTAAAGGCTGTCATACCTTGTTATGAAAATCATTATCATATTAAAATTTCCAATCAAAACATCAAAGACTTTTATGATTTAGCCAACGAATACCTTTTTGATAAATGTAATCCTGATAAAACAATTGAACTTATTGACTCCGTATGTTCTAAGGTGAAGCTTAAAAATTCGTTTAAGAAAAAAGATACCTCTGATTTAGAACTTACTCGTAAAAGAAAAGAAGCTTATTTAAAAAAAGGCGATTTTGAAAATGCCATAAAAGAGGCCAATTTAGAAAGTGAAATTAAAGCAAGTTTAGTAAAAAATAAAGATGCTCAACTCTTAAAAATAACTAAGGATGATATTTTAGATGTCATTGAAGCTAAGACACATCGAAATATCAAAGAGAGTAAAAAAGAAATCAAAAAAAGGTTGCAAAAAAATCTTTTTGCTAAATTATTAGGCCAAGATAAAGTGTTAAATGAATTATTAGAAAATTTAAATTTAAATAAACGAATACCGCAAAGTTTTTTACTTTTGGGACCAAGTGGTGTTGGCAAAACAGAAACCGTTAAAATTGTGAGTGAAATTTTACAAACAAAACTTTTACGAATTGATATGAGTGAATATATGAGTAAAGAAAGTATTAATAAATTGATTGGTGCTCCGTCTGGATATGTTGGTTATAACGAGCCTTATGTTTTTGAAAGTTTAAAATGTGAACCTAATGCAACCATTTTATTTGATGAAATAGAGAAAGCACATCCTGCCGTATTAAATTTACTTTTGCAAATTTTAGATGAAGGTTTTATAACGGATAATAAAGGAAATAAAATAAGCTTTAATCATACTCTTATTTTTTTAACAAGCAATATAATAGGAAAGCAAAAAGTTGGTTTTTCAAAAGCCACGGAAACATCTTTAGACGGTCTTTTATCTCGTGAACTTTTAGGTCGCATTGATAAAGTCCTTGTCTATGACCATATTTCATCATCGGTTGCAGAAGAATATATCAAAAAAGAACTTAAAAATAAAAGTATTAGTAGTGCTGAAATTTTAAAAGAAGCCAATATAGAAAAATATGGCATGAGAGAAATCAAACATCTTGTTTCCAAATATAATCGTAAGGAAGAACTTACCACGTTGTAGTTCTTTCTTTTTATAGTGTGCCGTGCATGACATATAACTAGGTGGTGAAAGTCCACTATACGC
>ERZ825670.4771-NODE-4771-length-10219-cov-3.905155_pt1 | contig 10219 bp, 10 predicted proteins | sample MGYA00519929_ERZ825670 | MGnify/ENA primary metagenome ERZ825670 (study PRJEB31778, sample SAMEA3449207) | human gut metagenome | biome: human gut; feature: human-associated habitat; material: faeces | place: United Kingdom | collected 2010/2012 ...
TTACATCACCTTTCCTTTTATTTATATCTCTGCCTGCATTTCTTTTTCTTTTAAAGTTTCTTCAACTGAATCTACATTATCAATAACATCTTTTAGATTATCCCATGCTGTAATTTTAAAATCATTTCCATTAACTATTAAATTATATTTTCCATCAGACCAATCATTAGTACATATACTATCTATATTAATATTTCTATTTTTTAATATTTCTCTATAATAATCAGTAAAACTAGAATTTGTATAACTATCTGCATCTGATCCAAAGCACTCAAATGGAATTTTTTCAGTAAAATCTACATCATAATTTTCTGATATATTTAATATTGGTTTAATTTTTTCTTCATAATATTTAATTGTGTTGTCAATAGATAAATAATCATCAAGTTTAATTGTGATAAATTTATCCTTATTTTCTTGCACCTTAATATGAATTTCATCACAGTTTTTACTAACATTATCTTTTCCTAAATTACTAAAATTTAGATCAACTAAAATAGAAGCATAACGCTGTTGTTCTGCTCCTTCACTACTATGATAACAAGTTGTATAAAATTTTTGTGCTTCTCGTTTTGTTTTAAATACATCTAAACTATCATAACTTACTGTATAAACATCACTATAGCTCATAATCTTTTTCTCCAAACTCTACATCAAATAAATTTTCAAGTTTATTTTCAAGATCAGAAATAGACATATTTTTATCAAACCAATCTATGTTTTCAATTTTGTTTTCCCAAGAATCATTAGAAGTTCTAGTACCATACTCAATTGTTGATTTTCCATCTATATAATGTAATTCTACGCAATTCACACCATTACATACCCTTGCTACTGTATATGATTCATTATCTAGCATAGATTTAACATCATCAACTAATACATCAAAATATCGTGGTTCTTTCCATTTTTCTTGATTATCCAATAAAAAATCAGGTGGTGTTATTCCGCTTGATTTCATTACATCTACTATATTGTTATCTTGATTCATATATAAATCTCTTTCTATAGATAGCCCAAATGGTAATTTAATGTTTTCTAATTCAGATAATAAAACATAACCAAATTCTGCATTTTCATCATCACCTATGGACGCATGATCGAGATTTACCTTGTAACCTCGGTTGCGCCCATCCCGATGGCGACGATGGCGAACCGCGAATGGGGACAGATGGGGCAGAACTATCTGCGAAGCCTTTTTGCGCTGGGGTTTCAGGCGTTTCTCATCATCATCTGCGTGGCGATTTATGCCATACTGGTGCGCGGCATTGCGGTGGAGAGCGACGTATCCACGGCGATTTGGACGTGCATGGGGTACACGGTGCTGCTGTGCTTTACGCTGTTTAAGACAAGCAGTCTGGCGCGGAGCATTTTCCATGCTCACTGATTTTAGACGAAGGAGGATGAATGTGGCATACGTTCCCATTCCGAAAGACCTGACGAAAGTCAGGCAGAAGCTGATTTTGAACCTGACAAAGCGGCAGGTTATCTGTTTTTCCGGCGGGGCGCTCATCGGCGTACCGCTTTTCTTTTTGACGAAAAACGCGCTGCCCGGCAGCATGGCGACGTTTCTTATGATCTTTGCCATGATGCCGTTTTTCGCGCTTGGCCTGTATGAAAAGAACGGCGAACCGCTGGAAGCCGTGCTGCGGCACATCATCGAGAGCCGCTATCTGCGCCCAAGACGCAGAATCTATCAGACCCCAAATATCTATGCGCTGCTGGAAAAGCAGGCGCAGCTTGAAAACGAGGTGAAAGCCATTGCTCAAGGCAACAAACAGAAAGCTCACAGGAAGCGAAAAGCGGCAGATTAAGGCGGTCATCCGCCGCGCGCGGAGCGGGCACGGAAATCGCGTCAGCGCGCAGCAGACGATCCCCTATCAGCGGATGTACCCGGACGGCGTTTGCCGGGTGGACGCGAACCGCTACAACAAGACGATTCAGTTTCAGGACATCAATTATCAGCTCTCCGAAAACGAGGACAAGGACGCGATCTTTGGGAGCTGGTGCGAGTTCATCAACTACTTTGACAGCTCGGTTTCCTTCGAGTTTTCGTTTCTCAATCTGGAAAACGGACAGAGCGGAGGAGACGACCGCATTGAGATGACCGCGCGGCAGGACGATTTTGACGGCATCCGCGAGGAATATGCGCAGATGCTCCAAAACCAGCTCGCGCGGGGCAACAACGGCCTGCGCAAGACGAAATACCTGACGTTCACCATCGAGGCGGACAGTGTGCGCAACGCAAAGCCGCGGCTGGAACGCATCGAGGCGGAGCTGCTGGGCAATTTCAAGCGGATGGGCGTTCACGCGCAGGCGCTGGACGGCAAAGCGCGGCTGGCGCTGCTGCACGGCATCTTCCACATGGACACGAAAGAGCCGTTTGCGTTTGACTGGGACTGGCTCGCGCCGTCCGGGCTGTCTACGCGGGACTTCATCGCGCCCGCCTCGTTCGAGTTCCCGGACGGGCGCACGTTCAGAATCGGGGAGAAGTTTTGCAGCGCGTCGTTTTTGCAGATTACCGCCGCCGACCTGTCCGACCGTGCGCTGGAAGCGTTTCTGGCGGTGGACAGCAGCCTGATCGTGTCCATGCACATTCGCGCCATCGACCAGACGGAAGCCGTGAAGATGGTCAAGCGCAAGATCACCGAGCTGGACAGGACGAAGATCGAGGAGCAGAAGCGCGCCGTGCGTTCCGGCTATGACATGGATATCCTGCCCAGCGACCTGACGACGCTGGACGCGGGCGCAAAGGACATGCTCAAAAGCCTGCAAAACCACAATGAGCGCATGCTGATGCTGACGTTTATTCTGGTCAACGCAGCGGACACGAAGCGCAAGCTCAAGGCGGATGTGCAGCAGTGCCGGAGCATCGCGCAGACGATGAACTGTTCGCTGGTGACGCTGGATTTCCAGCAGGAGCGGGCGATGCAGGCGGCGCTGCCGCTGGGCGTGAACCCGATTCGCATCGAGCGCGGGCTGACGACCAGCGCGCTGGGCATTTTCATTCCGTTTACGACGCAGGAGCTGTTCCAAAAAAGCGAAGGCGCGCTGTATTACGGCGTGAATTCGCTGTCCCACAACATGATTCTGGTGGATCGCAAGCTGCTGAGCAACCCGAACGGACTGATTCTGGGTACGCCGGGCAGCGGCAAGTCGTTTGCGGCGAAGCGGGAAATGGTCAACGTGTTTCTGGTGACGGACGACGACATCATCATCTGCGACCCGGAAGCGGAGTATGCGCCGCTGGTCAGGCGGCTGCACGGGCAGATCATCCGCATTTCGCCCGTCGGCAGCGACTACATCAACCCGCTGGATATCAACATGAATTACGCGGATGAGGAAGACCCCGTGACGCTGAAATCCGACTTTGTGCTGTCGATGTGCGAGCTGATCGTCGGCGGCAAGGAGGGCTTGCAGCCGATTGAAAAGACGGTCATCGACCGGTGCGTCCGTTCGGTGTATCAGGCGTATTTCGCCGACCCGAAGCCGGAAACCATGCCGATTCTGGAGGATCTGTATGTCGAGCTGAAGATTCAGCCCGAACCCGAAGCCCAGAGGATTGCGACGGCGCTTGAAATCTATGTGCATGGCAGCCTGAACCTGTTCAACCATCGCACGAACGTGAACCTGAAGAACCGACTGGTCTGCTACGACATCAAGGGGCTGGGCAAGCAGCTTAAAAAGCTGGGGATGCTCATCGTGCAGGATCAGGTCTGGAACAGGGTGACGATCAACCGGGCGCAGAAGAAATCGACCCGGTATTACATGGATGAGTTTCACCTGCTGCTGAAAGAGCCGCAGACGGCGGCGTACTCCGTGGAGATTTGGAAGCGCTTTCGAAAATGGGGCGGCATCCCGACGGCGATTACGCAGAACCTGAAGGATCTGCTGGCGAGCGCGGAAATCGAAAACATCTTTGAAAACAGCGACTTTATCCTGATGCTCAATCAGGCGCCGGGCGACCGCGAGATTCTGGCGAAAAAGCTGGGCATTTCCGCGCGTCAGCTCTCTTATGTGAAGCAGTCCGGCGCGGGCGAGGGACTGCTGCTCTACGGCGACACGATTTTGCCTTTTGTGGATCGTTTTCCGCAGGACACGGAGCTTTACCGGCTGATGACGACCCGCCCTAATGAAACGGCGGGTCAGGAGGAGGAAAACGGATGATGGAAATTCTGGCGACGGTGCTGGGCGTTTGCTTTGTGGCGCTGGTGATGCTGTCCCTGTGCAGGGCGGCGGCGCGGGCGGACGCGATGGCGCAGCACGACTGGCGGGTGTTTTGCGATGAGAAAGCGCGAAAGGCTCGCGGGCAGTAAGGCGTACCGCCTGCGCTTCGAGGCGGAAAAGCCCAAGCCGCCATCTATGCTGCGGCACACGGAAAGCGCGGCGGACGCGCTTTCCGACCTGCTGGCCGACGCGGTGCTTCCCGCGGACGAAACGGAAGAAGAAGAAAACGTCGGGGTGCAGGCGGTGCGGACGGGCAGGCAGGGCGCGGAATCCAGCGTTCGGCGGATGTCCAAGCAGCGGCAGAAAAAGCAGATTCAGCGGCAGTACGCGGCGGTGCAGACCGGGCGGCAGGCGGAAGGGATCGTCGTGCAGGGCGCGGGCGAAGCCGTGTTCACGCCCGTTCAAAGGACGGAGCGGAAAATCGAGGGGTTCATCCGGAAAAATCGGGGAAAGCTGGTCATCCTGCTCCTTGCGGTGATGATGACGTATATGCTCAGCAGCCTGTCCGGGTGTATGCCGATTGCGCAGTCGCTGCTTGAATCGCTGGTCATCGGCACCTATCCCGCCGAGGAGGATGACCTGGTTGCCGCTGAACGGGCGTATTGCGAGATGGAGGACGCGCTGCAAGACGAGCTGGACAGGTACGGAGAGATTCATCCCGGCTACGACGAGGTGCAGGTGGAGCAGATGGAAATCTGGCACGACCCGTATGTGCTGCTGGCGCTGATCAGCGCGCGCATTGGCGGGGAGTGGACGGTGGACACGGCGATGCCGACATTGGAGCTGCTGTTTGAGCAGCAGTATAAGCTGACAACCTCGGTCGAGAAGGAAACGCGCTGCCGCACGGAATGGAAGAAGGAATATAAGCAGGTGGAAGACCCCAAAACGGGCGAGATGAAATGGCGGGAGAACTGGGTACAAATCGAAGTGGCATACACCTATACGATCTGCAAGGTGAAGCTGGTCAACAACATGCTCTCTCATCTGCCGTTCATGGTGCTGAGCCGTGAAAAGGTTGGCATGTACGCGCTGTATATGGCGACGCTGGGCAATTATCCGGATTTGTTCGCGGGCAAGCCGCACGCATCGCAGCTCAAAGAGCCGATGGAATACGAAGTCCCGGAGGCATACAAGCAGGCTGACCCCAAGTTTGCCAAGCTCATCGAGGCAGGCGAACGGTATATCGGCTATCCCTACGTCTGGGGCGGCGACAGCCCGGAAACGTCGTTTGACTGTTCGGGCTTCATTTCGTGGATATTCAAAGAGTCGGGCGTGCGGGACGTCGGCAGGCTGGGCGCGACGAGCTTATACGGCGTGTGTACGCCGATTGAGCCGGAAGAAGCGCGTCCGGGCGACCTGATTTTCTTTCAGGGCACGCTGGGCGACGGCGTGGCGGGGAACGACGGCATTACGCACGTCGCGCTGTATGTGGGCGACGGGTACATTTTGAACTGCGGCAATCCGATTTCGTATGCGGATTTGAGCCGCGCCTATTGGCAAGAGCATTTTTATGGATTCGGGAGGATGTACGAATAAAGCATGGCAAAGAAGATGAACTGGCGTGCGGATTTGCAGAAGATTCGCAACAACCGAGAAAAGGCGGACAACGCCGCCAAGCGCGCTGAGGAAAAGGCAAAGAAGCTGGCACAGCGGCAGGAGGAAGCGGAGAACATGGGCATCCTCTACGTCGTGCGCAGTATGCGGCTGACCCCGGAGGAGCTGGAAGATTTTCTGGCGGGCAAGCCGCCGCAGGACAAAGAGGAACATGAAGAACAGGAGGAACAGCGGGACGATGAATCTTTTGAAGAATAAGATGGGGATGCGCGTTTTGACGCTGGCGCTCTGTGCGGCGCTGGGCGGATCGGTGCTGGCGGTCAAGGCGGAAAGCGTGGCGGGCGAAACGGTTGTACAGGAAGCTGTGCAGGACGAAAACATGAGCGAAAGCAGGGAAATTGATCATCCTGCGCAGGAAGCAGAAGAACCCGATGGGCAGACGGAAACGGGAGAAGAGACGGAAGAATCCACGGCGCAGCCCACGGACGAACCGACGGCTGAACCTACGACAGAGCCGACGCAGCAGCCCACGACCGAACCGACCGCCGAGCCGATGCCGGAGGGCGCGTACAAAATCACGGTTGTGTCCCCGGCAAAGTGGCAGAAGGACAAGGCGACGGCGAAAATCAACATCGTGGATGTGAACGGCACGGGCTGGGCGAACATCCGAATCGTCGTGGCGACGGAAAACGGCTGGCAGACCGTCGTAGACGGCGACGATCAGAGCGCGGGCTATGCGGTGGAGCTGCGGGAAAACGCGACGATCCATGTGTCCATTACCGACCGTGCGGGCAATGTGCAGGCGAAAAGCGAAGCGATTTCCTGCTTTGACAGCACGCCGCCGACCGTCAAGGCGGGCGTGAGCGGCGAGGTGATCTGCATCGAAGCGACCGATTCCACCTCCGGCGTGGCGGCGGTGTACGTCAACGGGCATAAGCTCAAATATAGCGGAACGACGCTGGACGCGAACATCCGCGAATACGCGGACGGCAGGCAGCAGATTGCCATTTACGCCGTCGATCTGGCGGGCAACGTGTCGCAGAAGGTGTATGTGAAAAATCCCTTCTACGGCAGGGATGACAGCGGTTCGAGCGGCAATGACAGCAAGCCCTCCGCGACAAAGAAACCGTCCTCCGGCGGCGCAAAGACCACGCCGAAGCCGACCGCAACGCCGATGCCCACGGACGTGCCGCAGACGACCATGCAGCCGCAGACGACAGCAGCACCGGATATCGACGCGCTCTATGCGCTGCTGGCACAGCTTGCGGGCGGCGCGGAAACGGGCGAGCCGACCGAGGGCAAGCCCTTTTCAATGGGCGGCAACATGAAAACGGTGGATTTGCTGTATTCCAAGGCGACAAACAAGCAGTTCATCACGGTGCAGACGCGCAAGGGCGAAACGTATTACCTCGTGATCGACTACGACAAGCCGTTGGACAAGGACGGCGAGCAGTACGAAACCTATTTCCTCAACCTTGTGGATGACCGCGACCTTTTCGACGTGGTGAGCAAGGATGAACAGCCCACGCCCGAACCCACGGCAACGCCTACGCCGAAGCCGACCGCCGAACCTAAGCCGGAAGCGGAGAGAACGACCGATTCGACGGCGATGATGGTGCTCGTGCTGCTGGTGGTGTTGATTGCGGGCGGCGCTGCGGCGTTCGTCGTGCTGGGGAAGAAGAGAGACGCGCAGACGCGCTACAACACGGAGCTCGATGATGATGACGACGAGGAGGAAATCGGGGAGGAGAACGAAGAGAAATAAAAAATAAAGAAAGAGGGATATTTTGATTGAGAAACGTACATAATTCTGTTATAATAATGTACAAGAAAAGAGAGGAGGAAGGAATATGCCGCAGATTAGACCTATTACGGATTTGCGTAACACCAATGAAATTTCAGATATTTGTCACGCTAAGCGAGAACCGGTGTTTATCACAAAAAATGGGTATGGTGATCTCGTTGTGATGAGTATCGAAGCCTATGAGGAAATGGTAGAGCGCATGGCGATGAATGGTGCGATTTATGATGCTGAAATGGAATTTGCTTTAAGTGGTGAAACGCACGAGGCTCGGAGCGCGCTGAAACAGTTGAGGAGGAAGCACCTTGGATAAATACAGCGTGCAGTTGATGAATCGAGCATTGCAGGATCTTGACGAGATATATGCTTATATTGTCAGCGAATTGTCTGCGCCGACGGCAGCAGAAAACCTGATTGATCGTATTGAACAAGCGATTTTGAGCCTTGAAGATACGCCTAAGCGGGGTTCTGTGCGCCGAACAGGTGTTTTTACAGACAGGGAATATCGACAACTGTTTGTCAAAAACTACACGATTGTTTATCGCGTCGAGGAAGAAAATAAAAGGGTGTTAATCGTAACTGTTCGATATACACCGAGTTGCTTTTGAGAAGTAAGCAGTCTGAAAAAGGGCTGCTTTTTTTTTCGCCTGAAAAGGGGGATGAATTGCGATACTTCACGAACAGCCCGTTCGAGCGGCTGATGATGGAAAAGCCGTGCGGACAGAGCAAAGCGGCGGATGCGGCATGGCGGGAATATGAGGACGACGAAAGGAAGAAACGGAGATGTGCCGAGGGGCGGATGCGCGAGCGTCCGCCTTCTTCTATGTCCAAACGGGATTCGTGTGGATAAGTTGTGGATATCCATGTTGAAAACCCGACGAAACCTGTTGATGAATTGGGGATAACTGGCAAAAAGCGGCTTTCCCAAAAAAGAAAACCGAAACGGAAACAGAAAGAAATGCAGGAGCAATGAGATGGCAAAACTGGAAAATTATGTGGAGCTTGCCCGGCAGACCATGCGGGAGATCTCCGCCGATGGGGAAAATTGGCGCGCTTTTCTGACGACGGCTTCTAACGTATACAAATATGGCTTTTACGACCAGATGATGATCTACGCCCAGCGCCCGGACGCGACCGCCTGCGCGTCGTTTGAGCTGTGGACGAACACCATGCGGCGGTATGTCCGGCGTGGCGCAAAAGGCATCGCGCTGCTGGATATGACCGGCGACGTGCCGCGCTATCACTATGTTTTCGACGTGTCGGATACCGGTACCCGGCAAAACGCCCGAACGCCTTTTACATGGACGATTCGCGAAGAAAACAGAGCGCCCATCGCCGCCATGCTGGAAAAGGAGTATGAGGTTTCTGCCAATCGCGGACTTGCGGGACAGCTCGAAGAAATCGCCATGCAGAAAGCGATGGATTACTGGCAGGAGCATCAGGACGAGCTGCGCGACATCGTTGACGGTTCACTCCTCATGGAGTATGATGAACTCAACCTCGAACTGGCTTTCCGAAATACGGCGACGGCGGGCATTCAGTATATACTGCTTACCCGCTGCGGGCTGGCAGAAGAACATCGGTTCGAGCCGGAAGATTTCATGGGCATCCTCGAATGGAATACGCAGCAGGCGCTGGCGGCACTCGGAACGGCGGTCAGCGAAATCTCCGAAGAAGTATTGAGAAGCATTGAGCGGGAAGTGCGAAGCGTTGAAAGGAGCAAAGAACATGTTGAACTACAAAACGGTGAACGGATACCAGATTCCCGACCTGAAAATCCCGGACGAGCAGGTGACGCTGGGCAGGTACGGCAGGATGCGCAAGGCGTATCTGCAAGAACACAGGAAAATGCTGTTCAACAGCCTGCTCCTGACGGGCGAGCTGACGACGCATCTGGCGGAGATCGACCAGACGGCGAGCGAAAGAGTGAACCGCATGGTCAGCGAGATGGCGGCGGCGCAGGGCGTGAACGAAGCACTGAAGGAATGCGACCCGATGGCGTGGGTCGGCGCGATGAACAGCCTGAAAGCGCAGGCAGAGGAAATCGTACTGAACGAGCTGGTGTACGCTTAAATCCGGGGCAGACGAGCCTTTTTGAAACAATAACCGAATATGGCGAGGGAGCGGATGACCGAGCGGTTTCCGCTCCTTCTTTTATATCCAAAGCGCTTGATACGGCGCTGCGGTTCGGCGGCAATGGCGAGGATACCCGCATGGAGCTGGCGTTTGACACGATGATCGGCAAAACGAACGAGGAAATCGCGCTGCGAATGAAGGCCCTTTACCACGACGGCAGCGGCTTTGAATTGGACGGGCGGCGTTTTTCGGTCTGGTTCGACCCAAGCGGAATCCAAATGTCCGCCGGAGATCGTGCACGGTATGCCAACAATGCGCAGGTCATATCGTGGACGGATGCCGCAAAGCGCGTCGGTGCGCTGATTGAAGCCGGGCAATTCGGCACACAGCTCGAAAACGTGGAAGCCCCCGGAACCATTCGCCGAAAAGTCGCCGAGCGACTGATCTATATGTACCGCGACAGCGCCGCAAGAGAAAACGGGTATCTCTCCCTGATGACAGATACGCCGCTGATTTTCCCGGATTGCGTCAATCATCTTTCCGAGAAGATGGAGCAGCCTG
>ERZ825670.4778-NODE-4778-length-10213-cov-3.212640_pt1 | contig 10213 bp, 7 predicted proteins | sample MGYA00519929_ERZ825670 | MGnify/ENA primary metagenome ERZ825670 (study PRJEB31778, sample SAMEA3449207) | human gut metagenome | biome: human gut; feature: human-associated habitat; material: faeces | place: United Kingdom | collected 2010/2012 ...
ACGATCATTGTAGATACAAAGATTCCGGTTTATGTAAGCCATACAGTGGAACCGACCGGCTTTGTAAATCAGCTTGGGTTTGGTACATATTATCATTCGCAGAACAATGTCACAGGTATGACACTGACAGTTACATACCGTTCAGACGAAAGCCCTTGTGATTACTTGCATTATTATTTCGCAGGTGAGGACGCAAGTACCGTTCCGACCACGACGATGCAGACAAAGATGGTATCGAAGGGAAATGGTCTGTATGAGGCAACACTTCTGGTAGGAAGCGGCTATGCCGGACAGCTGGTTGTATGGGCAACCGATACAAAGCAGAAGGAGTCTGCACATACAAAGCTGGTATGTTATACAACGAACACTGATGCAAGTCTGACAGATAAATATTATGAGTGGATGGTTGAAGGAACCCCTCCAACTGCTGCGCTGAGCGTACAGGGAAATGGAGAGGCTGCGCTGACAGATAAGTGGTACAATACATTGGATGCAGCAATCGCAGCAACGGATATCGACAGTGGACTGGATGAAGTGACATGGAGTGTTGAGACACCAAGTACAACTGTGGCAGCTACGACATCTGCGTATGGTGCCAATGCGACAAAGAATGCAAAGATTACAGATTATACCTTCCACCAGATCATTACAGGTGGTGCATCAAATAATTACACACCGGGTGAGTATTATATCTCGGCAGTGGTAAAGGATAATGCTGGCAATACGGTAGATGTAGAGAAGCAGGGTCCATTCCTCTTCGATGGCATCAAACCGGCAGTGACATTGTCTGATGATGGAGAAAGCCAGACACAGTTCCAGTCCGATGTCACGATTACGATGGAAGCGACAGAGGGTGAGCTGGAAAGTGGTATTGACAGCATCGCACTGTACAAGGATAGCACAGGCAGTGAGCCGATCCAGACATGGTCTGCCGCTGGCGCGAAGAGCTGGACAGAAAGCTATGATGTAACAGAGAGTGGAACCTATATCTTAGTTGTAACGGATATTGCAGGTAATCAGTCTACCGAGCAGGTAACCTACAGTCATATTTCTTCGGAGAGACCAGACAAGCCAAGCGTATCAATCGCGAAGGGCGATAATGGTGCGATTGGAAATGCAGGCTGGTTGATCGAGGATAAGCCGAAGGTAACAATCAAGTCAACAACGGAAACAAGTGATAAGGTTCCGGTCAAGACATATTACAAAGTGATTTATACAGACGCAAGTGGAAAGCATGAATCACAGGATAGTTTTACTGGAGAGAGTTATACATTTGCACTGGAAGGACAGGGTGATGTGACAGTGGAAGCGTGGGCAGTCAGCGAGGCGGGCTGTCAGAGTGATACTGCTTCTGAGGATGCAAAGGTTGATATTGATGGACCGGCTGTGACGATCACAGATTCTGTGGTTGATGCAAATGGAGATGTAACAATCAATTTCCAGGCAATTGATTTGATCAGTGGTGTAGATACTGACCGGGTACTCGTAAATGGCAACGCTGTATCGGTAACAGATACAGATGGCGTGGCAAAGGGAAGCTTCAAGGCAGATGGCAGTGCAACTTACACGATTGTTGCTTATGATAATGCAGGCAACAAGTCCGCAGAGGTAAGCTTTGAGCCGCTTGGACTGGAAGTAACACCGGTAACAGCAATCACAAATACAACAGCACATATCGAGGCGCAGGTAATTCAGGGAACAAACCCATTGTCAAAGAGCCTGTGCTATATCGAGTATAAGAAAGCGACTGAGACAAGCTACGATACCGTACTTGTCAATAAGACAGATACTGCAAGCGGAATTGAGATGATCTACAATTTCAGCAAGCTGACACCAGATACGGTATATAATTACCGTGTACATGCAGCGACACTGAATTCTTCTGAGGAGCGTGTGATCGAAGGAAGCTTTAAGACGCTGTCTGGCAATTCGACGACTACGATCTACGGTACGGCAACTTATAACGATTCACTGCCAGATGATGTGAAGGATAAGCCAATCTACATTAACCTGTACCGTGGCAATACGATTGTCGGCGGTGAGGTTGTAACAAGCGCAGATAATACACGGTATATGTTCAACGGTGTATCCGATGGAACGTATCGTATCGTTGCAACAAACGGTACTCTGACGAAAGAGGCATCCGTGACAGTTGCCGATGGCATGATCACCTATCCAGAGACCTATTCGACAACCGGAGGAATCAACTTTGTACTTTCCGGTCTGTCTACGGATGTGATTTTGGATGATGGCGATGTAGAGATTGCTGTGGATGGTCTGGATAAGATCTACAACAACAGCTACTACAAGGGAAATGTAACGGATGATGATCTTCGAATCGTTCAAAATGGTGGTCGGATCGATATTGCTTTGCATGCAAGCTACATCAAGGTAAGCGATGTGACATCCGAAGAGCAGGGAATCTTCGCAGATAAGCTTGGCAGCCGGACAGAAATTGTTCGTTATATAAGATTATACATCGTGAAAAATGTATATAATGAGTTTGGAAACTTAGAGTATTCACAGAATCTGACAAGACTGTATGAGCCTGTGACGATCTCCTTTCCATTGGAGGATCTGGCAGGTGAGAACATCAAGGTAGCATCGCTGCATGCAGAGGGAACGGATTATTTGTTCAAGAGCTGGACAGATGCAAGTGAGGTTACACTGACGCATGATTATGTAATTATCAATACAGACCGTTTCTCAACCTACGCACTGTATCGTGTGACACAGCCGAAGACTTACACGGTTGTATGGAAGGACGGCGATGGAAATATCCTAAAGACAGAGACTGTAGAAGAGGGTGCTTCTGCAACACCGCCAGAGGGAACACCAACGAAGACACCAACCAAGGATTACACATACACCTTTGAAGGCTGGGATCAGGATTATACAAATGTCACAAAGGATATGGTCATTCTCGCATGGTTCTATTCGACAAAGCGTGATGATACAACGGAAGATCCTGGCACAACGGAAAATCCAGGTACGACAGAGCAACCGGGTACAACGGAGGGACCAAAGGCACCGAATGCAAATGTGACACCAGGTGGTAACGGAGCAAACGGTGGACAGAACACGTCAAAGAACCCAGTGAAGTATACATATATGGGAGCGACTGGTTCTCCGCAGACGGGTGATGCAACACCAATTGTATTGCTTGTATGTGCAATCGTATTTGCAGGTGCAGGAATCGTAGTTACGATCAAAAAGAGAAAAAGTTTCTAAAAATTAACAGTTATAGTTCTTCGCATACCGAACATAATAAGAGTAAGACAAACATGTCTTAATTTAAAAGTATGGAGGTAGATAATTATGAAGAACTCAAACAACACAACAAGCGTACCAGAGGCTAAGGAAGCTATGAACAAGTTCAAGATGGAAGTAGCAAATGAGCTCGGTGTAAACCTGAAGCAGGGTTACAACGGAGATCTTACTTCCCGTGAGAGCGGTTCAATCGGTGGCGAGATGGTCAGACAGATGATCAAGAAGCAGGAGCAGCAGATGTCTGGTAAGTAATCAATCTGACCAGATGGATATGCGCTAAGTAAGACCATGTAAGGGAGTTTGTTTCTATATCGGTGATAATGGGAAACATTATTGCATAAGATATAGAAACAAGCTCTTTTTTTGAGCAAATATATAGACTTGCGAAAAATCTTATGATATAATGCAGAGAATAGTGCTTACAATGGATAGTAGGCGTTGCAAGTTAAGGAGGAAAAAAACAAATGAGTTTAGCAGTAGAAAAATTAGACGGAAGCATGGCAAAATTAACAATTACAGTACCAGCTGAGGAGTTTACAAAGGCAATCACTTCTGCATACAACAAGCAGAAGAGTAAATTCTCTGTACCTGGATTCCGTAAGGGAAAAGTACCACAGGCATTCATCGAGAAAATGTACGGTGCTGCTATCTTTTATGAAGATGCTGCAAATCAGCTTATAAATGAGTATTATCCAAAGGAACTCGAGAACTGTGAGGAAGAGATCACTTCAAACCCAGAGATCGATGTAACACAGATCGAGAAGGGTAAGGATTTCATCTTTACAGCAACTGTAGCTGTAAAGCCAGAAATCAAGATTGGTGATTACAAGGGTGTTGAGATCGAGAAGATCGATACAACAGTAACAGACGAAGACGTTATGGCAGAGATCCTGAAGGATCAGAAGGAAAACGGAAGAAAGATCGATGTAACAGACAGAGCTGCACAGATGGATGATGAAGTTACAATCAATTTCGAAGGCTTTGTAGATGATGTTGCATTCGAAGGTGGAAAGGGCGAGAACTACAAGCTTACACTTGGTTCACACTCCTTCATTGATACATTTGAGGATCAGATCGTTGGCAAGAATATTGGCGATAAGTTCGATGTAAACGTAACATTCCCAGAAGAGTATCATGTAGAAGATCTGAAGGGTAAGCCAGCTGTATTTAAGGTAGAGCTTCTTGCAATTTCTACTCTGGAGCTTCCAGAGCTTGATGACGAGTTCGCAAGTGATGTTTCTTCTTTTGAGACATTTGCTGAGTACAAGGAAGACAAGAAGAAGACATTGGAAGTAAAGAAGGAAGAGCAGGCAAAGCGCGAGAAGCAGTCTAAGGTAGTTGAGAAGATCGCTGAGGCAGCTGAGGTTGAGATTCCAGAGGCAATGATTAAGTACAACCAGGAAAGAATCATGAATGAGATGTCTCAGAGAATGATGTATCAGGGACTTCAGATGGAGCAGTATCTCCAGCTCATGGGAACAACAAAGGAAGAGTTCTTAGAGCGTGTAAAGCCAGATGCAATCGCAAGAATCAAGACAAGCCTTGTTCTTGAAGCAGTTGCAGCTGCTGAGAATATCGTTGCAAGTGATGACGATGTAGATGCTGAGATCCAGGATATGGCTACACAGTACCAGATGAAGCCAGAGGAACTGAAAGATATGATCGGTGCACCAGAGCTGGAGAATATCAAGAAGGATATCGCTTCCAGAAAGGCACTCGAATTCCTTGGCGAGAATTGTAAGGAAGTTTAATCAAAAAGCTTCACATGAGTTAGGAGATAATTAGAATGGCAAATCGTTCAGACGATAAGAAAAAAGTGAGATGTTCGTTCTGTAACAAATCACAGGAACAGGTGCGCAAGCTGATTGCGGGACCGAATGTATATATCTGTGATGAGTGTATTGAGATTTGTTCTGAGATTATACAGGATGAATTTGATAATGAGCCTTCCGATTCAGAAATCAATCTCTTGAAACCGAAGGAAATCAAAGAATTTCTGGATGATTACGTGATTGGACAGGAGCAGGCAAAGAAGGTGCTTTCGGTTGCCGTATACAACCATTATAAGCGTATTTTGGCAGAGAAGGATTTTGATGTCGAGCTTCAGAAGAGTAATATCATCATGATCGGACCTACGGGCTCCGGTAAGACATATCTGGCACAGACACTGGCAAAGCTTTTAAATGTTCCGTTTGCAATCGCAGATGCAACTGCTTTGACTGAGGCTGGTTATGTCGGAGAAGATGTAGAGAATATCTTATTGAAGCTGATTCAGGCAGCCGATTATGATATCGAGCGTGCACAGCATGGTATTATCTATATTGATGAGATCGATAAGATTACAAAGAAGTCTGAGAATGTATCTATCACACGAGACGTATCGGGTGAAGGTGTACAGCAGGCACTTTTGAAGATCATCGAGGGCACGGTTGCTTCCGTTCCACCACAGGGTGGAAGAAAGCATCCACAGCAGGAGTTTATTCAGATTGATACGACGAATATTCTCTTTATCTGTGGTGGTGCATTTGAAGGTATGGAGAAGATTATTGACAACCGTATCGGTAAGAAATCCATCGGTTTCAATGCAGAGATCGCAGACCGTTCTTCCGACAAGAAGGTTGGCGAGATTTTAAAGCAGGTATTGCCAGAGGATTTTGTAAAGTATGGTCTGATTCCAGAGTTTATCGGACGTGTGCCAGTCAGTGTTACGTTGGATCTTCTGGATGAGGATGCGTTGGTACAGATTTTGTCAGAGCCAAAGAACTCCATCTGCAAGCAGTATAAGAAGCTGTTTGAATTAGACGGTGTCGAATTGATCTTTGATGAAGATGCGCTTCGTGAGATTGCGAAGGAAGCTATGACAAGAAAGACCGGTGCGAGAGGACTGCGCGCGATCATTGAGAAGACGATCATGGAACAGATGTATGAGATTCCTTCTGATGATACCGTTGTCAGCTGCCGTATTACTAAGGATATGGTGGATGGCGTTGCAGGTCCGATCATTGAGCGCTCAGACGAACCAAGAACGAAGAAAAACGCTTCCCGTAAGCGTATAAAGCAAGAGGATTCAATCGCGTAATGGTTATCAAATCAGCAGAATTAGAAACAGTATGCGGCATTACGAGTAAATTGCCGGAAAATACATTCCCGGAGATTGCTTTTGCGGGCAAATCAAATGTTGGAAAGTCTTCGCTGATCAACGGATTATTGAACCGGAAATCGCTGGCGAGGACTTCGGCATCGCCCGGAAAGACACAGACGATCAACTTCTACAATATCAACAAGAATCTGTATTTTGTTGATCTGCCCGGTTATGGCTATGCGAAAGTATCGCAGGAAATCCGTAACAAATGGGGCAAGATGATTGAACGGTATCTGCATGCGTCGACACAGTTAAAGGCAGTATTGCTTTTGGTTGATATCCGGCATGCACCGGGAGAAAATGATGTAACGATGTATAACTGGATCGTGGCAAATGGATATGAGCCGGTTATCATTGCGACGAAGCTGGACAAGATCAAGCGGAGTCAGAAAGACAAGAACATAAAAGTGATTCGAGAGACACTGGGATGTGGAAAAGAGACAAAAATAATTCCCTTCTCCGCTGTATCAAAACAGGGAAAAGAGGAGATTTGGAACTTGATTGAGGATTCTATTCAGACATCCACAGTTGATTGACAAGATATTCATAAATGCCGGAACTTTTGCTGCGCCAGTTGTTGCAAATGGTTTCGGCTTGTGATTTTGTTGGGACATCGAATTTCAGATCAATCAAGGTTTCCTTTCGATCTTTGATGATGCACTGTACGGTGTACCAGTTCGAATCGTTGTAAAAGTAGTCCGCATAGATTTCGGACTCTTTTTTTACGTTGATACGCTCTGCCTTGAGATATTCTAAGATATCTTCCTTGATGGCGTAAGGCAGACGGTTCTCAAAATAGGAGAGTGCCTCCTCGCCGGAGCTTGTGATCTTATAATGAATCGTGTCGCGGATTGTGTCCGTGGAGATGAACTCATCGTTGATCAGCTCGCTTAAGGACTCGTGCAGATTGAACACACTCGTGTAATCTTTTCCAACAATAAAGCCCGAGATCAGAGAGTTCGTCATCGTATAATCGGTCCGATCCAGCATATATAAAATCATCAGTTTGTATAGTAATAACCCTTCCATGATACGTTCCTCCTATTGTGTCCTTTTTACTTTACGCTACCAGAAAGCAAAAATCAAGAAAAAAAGCAAAATTAAAGGTTTACGAGTTTCATTAAGTGTGCTAAGATAAATATAATCTTTCTAAAGGTATAAAGTATCACTTCATTATTCAGTGAGATGCCCCAGAATTAGAGAATACAAATAGTTAAGTACAAAATGCAACATAAAAGTAGGTTATTTGAAAAAGGAGACACGCATGGAATTTAGAAAAATGTCTTTGGCTGAGTTGCGGGAGTATGCGAAAGAAAAAGGAATCCGCAATATTTCAACACTCAAAAAAGCCGAGCTTGCCGAGCTTCTGGAAAATATGGAGAAGATGATGGCAGCGAAGAAAAAAGAAGCCGAGCAGAAGAAAGCTGCGGAGCGCAAAAACCAGGAAATGGCAAAAGTACGTCCGGATACACGACAGGCGAACCGCATAAAGAATCCGGCAGAAAATTATCAGGAGCTTCGGAACATTGAGCCGGAGGAAGGCGAGATAGAAGCGGAGATTCAGGTATTTGACGGACAGGAATACAATCCGAAGCTAGACAGTGGTTCGGAGGCAAATGGTATTCTGGAAGTTATGACTGAGGGCTATGGATTTATCCGTAGTGCAAACTATCTGCCAGGTGATCGTGATATCTATGTATCGCCGGTACAGATCCGGAAGTTCTGTTTGAAGAAAGGTGATATCATCGGAGGTCCGGTGCGGAACAAGACACAAGGCGAGAAGTTCTCGGCACTCTTGTTTATCCGTCATGTGAATGGTATGCTGCCATCGGTCGCAGCAAAGCGGAAACCATTCGAGGATCTGACACCGATTTTCCCGAATGAGCGTATTTCACTTGACGAGACAGGTGCTCCGGTCGCTATCCGTATCGTGGATCTGCTTTCTCCGATCGGAAAGGGACAGAGAGGTATGATCGTATCGCCTCCAAAGGCAGGTAAGACAACCCTGCTGAAAGCGATTGCAAAGAGTATCAGCACAAGAAACCGGGACATGCATCTGATCGTGCTTTTGATCGATGAGCGTCCAGAGGAAGTGACAGATATCCGCGAGTCTATCGAGGGTGAAAATGTTGAGGTTATCTATTCGACATTTGATGAACTTCCGGAAAACCACAAACGTGTTTCCGAGATGGTGATCGAGAGAGCAAAACGTCTTGTCGAAGGCGGCGACGATGTCGTGGTGCTGCTTGATAGTATTACTCGTTTGGCAAGAGCGTATAACCTTACGGTTACGCCAAGCGGACGTACACTTTCCGGTGGTTTGGATCCGGCGGCACTCCATATGCCAAAACGATTCTTTGGTGCAGCAAGAAATATGCGCGAAGGCGGAAGTTTAACCGTGCTTGCGACGGCACTTGTAGATACCGGAAGCCGTATGGACGATGTGGTGTTCGAGGAATTTAAGGGAACCGGTAACATGGAACTCGTGCTTGACAGACATTTGTCGGAAAAACGAGTATTCCCGGCTATCGATATTCAGAAATCCAGTACACGCCGTGAAGATCTTCTTCTCGATCAGAATGAACTGGAAGCGGTATACATTATGCGAAAAGCATTGGGCGCTTCTCCAAATAACGACGGCAATCTGGAACAGATCATTAACTTGTTCCGGAGAACAAAAAATAACAAAGAATTTATTGAGACCATTAAAAAAATCAAGCTTCATTAAAAATTGCTTGCATTTTGTTTCAAAGCGTGGTACAATAAGAAAGCCGATTTTGAGAAATGACACATTTTTTAGTAAAATAGAAGTAGTGAGGTGAAAATCATGAGAGAAGGAATCCATCCAGAATATTATCAGGCAAAGGTTGTTTGCAACTGTGGTAACGAATTCGTAACAGGTTCAACAAAAGAAGATATTCATGTTGAAGTATGTTCCAAATGCCATCCATTTTATACAGGACAGCAGAAGTCCATGGCAGCTCGTGGTGCGATTGATAAGTTCAATCGTAAATATGGCTTGAAATAAGCAGAGAGTGAACACATAAAGGCTCCGCAGGTTTCTGTATCGCAAGGTACTTGAGAACTGCGGAGTTGTTCTATTATAGAGCAGAAATGAAATGTGAACTAATGCAGATTGGAGGCAGGATATGAAATATTCGGGAATTGGTGGACAGGCTGTCATCGAAGGTGTTATGATGAAGGGAAAAAGCCGGTACGCTGTTTCTGTGCGAAAGCCGGACGGACAGATTGAAGTCAAAGTAGAAGATTACAAAAGTCTGAAAGAAAAATATGCAATTGCGAAACTCCCGATTATCCGAGGAATTTTTGCCTTTGCAGAATCCTTAAAGATGGGAATGGGAACCTTAAACTATTCGGCAAGTTTTTGGGAAGAGGAAGAAGAAAAGGAAAAAGAAAGTTCAAAAGAAAATTCAAAAGAAAATCAGAAAACCAATGATCTGTGGATGGGGCTGGCACTTGTAGCAGCCATCATTGTCGCAATTGGTCTTTTTGTATTATTGCCATTTTTTATATCAGAAAAACTTTATAAGATTGTTCCGTCGATTCAGTTACGTGGATTGATCGAAGGTGTGATCCGTGTTGCACTTTTTGTCGGATATGTAAAAGCGATTTCTCTGCTGGAGGATATCCGCCGGGTATTTATGTATCATGGTGCAGAGCATAAGTGCATCAACTGCATTGAAAATGGAATGGAATTAACGGTCGAAAACGCAAAAAAACAGACGATGGTACATAAGCGCTGTGGAACCAGTTTTATGCTGGTTGTAATGTTTGTGAGCA
>ERZ825670.4782-NODE-4782-length-10201-cov-3.172580_pt1 | contig 10201 bp, 10 predicted proteins | sample MGYA00519929_ERZ825670 | MGnify/ENA primary metagenome ERZ825670 (study PRJEB31778, sample SAMEA3449207) | human gut metagenome | biome: human gut; feature: human-associated habitat; material: faeces | place: United Kingdom | collected 2010/2012 ...
ATCCGGCGGATGCGGTAGAGCACCGTGTTGCGGTGCGTGAACATTGCGTCGCAGGTGCGCTTTAATGACCTGCTGCTGCACAGGTAATGGTACAGTGTTTCGCAATACTGCGTGCTCTTGTCCCTGTCGTGGTCGGCAAGAGCGCTTATCTGCGGCGGGATGAGGTCACGGCGGCACTCCAAGCTTTTTAGCATCAGCACGGTGCGAAGCTGCGCCACAGTGCAGACGCTGCCGCCGTGGAAGTCATCGCCCGTTATGAGCTCCAGCGCCTCATGCGCAGTTTTGTAGTGCTGCGGAAGCTCGTAGAGGTCGCCCAGCCCATCGGCGGCGATGATCTTCAGGCTGAACTCGTCTGCAAGCTCATTTAAGCCGCCGAGACTGTCGCCGTGTAGGAAAATAAACACATCGCCACGGAACAAAAAAGGGTGCGAGTCGGGGAAACGGGCGAGTATCTCCTCACGCAGGCGATGCTTGCCAATGTAGCGGTCGTGGTAGGCGGTGAGCTCAAACAGCGCAAAGCCCGTCGGGTGAAAATCGGCAAGATAGGTCGAAGCCGCCTGTAATCGGAAGTACGACGCCGAGGAAAAGCCCTCGTCAAGCAGGTGCATGAGCACATCCTCGGCGGTCTCGAACGGCTTGTCCTGACGGCTCGTTTCAATAAAAAGCTGCTTTGCCAGCACGCTCTCAACCGTGCGCCATGTTTCCTCCGGCACCTGCTGCAGGTGCCCGTCGGTTTCAATACATATAAGGTAGCCGAGGCGCACACCGGCGCTTATGAGCGGCGAAAACCGCCGCCTGTACGGACTGCCGTCAAGGGTGAAAAAGTCCGCACGCCCCGCCGTCAGCGCCTCGCTGCGGCTCAACATGGCACCGGCCTCGTAGCTTATCTCGCCGTTATTCACCGCCGTGCGGAAAAGCGTGTCCGAAAAGCCGAGCGGGCCGAAGTGCGACGAGACATGGAACGCATCGTCCACAACTAAGATAGGGCAGCCCAAAAGCGTCCCTGCGTCCGAGGTGAGATCCTGCAGATCGTCAAGCGAGAAAAACTTCTCCAAAAGCGCCCATGTGCCCGATGCCTGTATCTGTTCCGGCATACAACCACTCCTTTGTGCTGTGAGCACAACAACATTTTGCTTTATTATACTCCCGTACCGTTGCACTTTCAAGTCAAAAGAGTAAAATCGATTACAGAAAGAAGGAAAGGGGATTTGAAAGTCCCCCCCAGAAAAGGCAGTGATTTGAGCTATGGGCATAAAATCAGAAACGCACATCGAAAGCTGATGTGTCGTTGACCGCATAATTTGAATGCGCTTGTGCGGTCGGAACATGCAGTGGCGCACCGCAACAGACTTAACTGATAGATTTTTGAATGGAGTGAATTATTATGTTACCGAGAATTTACGGTGAAAACCTTTTTGATGATATTTTTGACAACGGCTTCTTTACCGGCCGTGACCCGCTGTTCGGTAAGAACGGCAGAAACCTCATGAAGACCGATGTCCGTGAGACAGACGATTCATATGAAGTAGATATGGATCTCCCAGGATTCAAGAAAGATGAAGTAAAGGTTCAGCTTGCTGATGGTTACCTGACAATTGAGGCTGCAAAGGGTCTGGATAAGGATGAGAAGGACAAGAAGAGCGGCAAGTACATCAGGCGTGAGCGTTATGCCGGCAGCATGAGCAGAAGCTTCTATGTCGGTGAAGGAGTTACTCAGGAAGACATTCATGCAAAGTATGAACATGGCGTACTGAAACTGTCGATTCCTAAGAAGGAAGAGCAGAAGAAAGTAGAGAAGAGTAATTACATCGCAATCGAATAATGTAAGAAATGCATAATTACTTAATAACAGATGACTAATATTCGTAGAGCCCTCCGTGTATCTGCAAGGTGCAGGTATGCGGGGGGCTTTTTTGCGTTCTGCTATTAGATGTAAATGAGCATTGTTCCAGTGAAAGTGGAAAATATTATGACTATTTTGGCTGGAATATTGTAAATGCTAGTAAATTTTTTCATTGATATTTACACAGAATATCTCTAAAAATGTTGAAATGGCATTTGATTTATTTGATAATAGTGATTGAGACTGGTGATGGAGGACAATCGGTGAAACGTTATTCAATAAAGGGGGATTTATATGTTCGATTTTCAGCAAATGTATAGAGAAAAGCTGCGTACACCGGAGGCTGCGGTGGAGTGTGTCAAGGATGGAGACTGGGTCGATTACACATCGTCCCTTGGAAAACCTGTACTACTTGACAGAGCACTGGCAAAGCGGAGAGATGAGCTGCACGATGTGAAGATCAGGGGCAATCTGATGGCTGGGCCTATAGAGGTTGCAGAGTGCGATGACAGTCAGGAGCATTTTGTGTATCATAGCTGGCACTGTTCGCAGTACGAGAGAAAGCTGTGCGATGAGGGCAAATGCTATTATATACCGATGGTGTTCCACAATAATGCGGCTTACTATGAGTATTTCCTCCATGTGAATGTGGTCATGGTGTCGGTGGGACCTATGGACAAGCATGGTTATTTTAACTTCTCGGTAAATACCGGTGTGGCTGCCCCTATTGCCAGGAAGGCGGACATCGTTATAGTTGAGGTGAATGCGCACATGCCTAAGATACGCGGTGGATATGACGAGTGTATTCACATATCGGATGTGGATATGATCGTAGAGGGGGAGCACGAGCCATTTGCTGATGTGAAAACACAGGCACCGCGGGAGGTTGACCGGAAGATAGCGGAGCTGCTCATTCCGTATATTGTGGACGGTTCAACACTGCAGCTCGGTATCGGAGGAATGCCAAATGCGGTGGGTGAGATGCTGGCTCAGTCGGATCTCAAGGATCTCGCCATGCACACGGAGCTCTGCTCGGATGCATATCTTGCCCTGTACAAGGCGGGCAAGCTGACAAATAAATACAAGAACATAGATCGTGGAAAAGGCGTATTTGGCTGTGCCATCGGCTCAAATGAGCTGTATGAGTGGCTGGACGACAATCCAGGAATCGCCGCATATCCACTTGAGTATGTGAACAGGCCATATGTCATATCGCAGATAGACAACATGGTGTCCATAAACAGCTGTGTGGCTGTGGATTTGTACGGACAGGTTGCGGCGGAGAGCAGTGGTTCACGCCAGATCAGCGGAACCGGCGGACAGCTTGATTTCCTGATCGGAGCATCGGGCTCTCGTGGCGGCAAGGCGTTTATCTGCATGAGTTCCACTCACACCGACAGGAATGGAATGAAGCATTCCAGGGTAAAGCCACAGTTCAACGGAGATATCATCACCTCGCCGAGAAGTCAGGTGTATTTTTTGGCGACAGAGTACGGTGTGATAAACCTTGAAGGGCGTTCCACATGGGAGAGAGCGGAGGCACTGATATCCATAGCTCATCCTGATTTCCGGGACATGCTGATAAAGGAGGCCCAGGAGAGAAAGATCTGGCGGAGGTCGAATAAGAGATGATGAGGTTATGATAAAGAGGGAACTGCGTGTTCTTCAAATGGTGAAGAAACAGATGGAAAATTAAAATTTTTTTCTCGGAAAGTGTAATTTGATAAAACAGAAAGGTAGTATATGTATGAGGGAGTTAAAAGACAAAAGATCTTTAAGCGATAACTTCGGGGATTCGATATATATATGCGAGGGTAATTGACAAATGAACGATCAGCTGATAATTGAACTGTTTTTTAAAAGGTGTGAGGAGGCAATTACTGCTACTTCCGAGAAATATGGAAAATTATGCAAATCAATATCTGACAGGATTTTGAAGAACAATGAGGATGCGGAGGAGTGTGTCAGCGATACATATCTGACACTCTGGGAAACAATCCCACCGGAGGAACCGGATCCATTTGTGGCATACATCTGCAAGATAGTGAGGAATCTGTCGCTCAAGCGATACAGACATAATACCGCAGAGAAGCGAAATTCCTACTACGACGCATCTCTGGATGAGATATCAGAGTGCGTGGCGGCATGCGGAGAGGTGGACGAACGGATCACTGCCCAGGAACTTACAGACAGATTAAACAAATTTCTGGAAGGTCTTAAGGAAGTGGACAGGGTTATGTTTGTCAAGAAGTACTGGTTTTGCATGGAGATTCCGGAGATAGCGGAGGAAATGTCTCTGAGTACCAATTATGTAAATGTGCATTTGCACAGGATAAGGGAGAAACTGAAACAGTATCTTGTAAAGGAGAATTGGTATGAAGAAAGAATTGGTTGAGGAAGCGCTTACTAATATAGACGACAGGTACATAGAGGAAGCACTTACATATAAGAAGAGTAAGATAATAAATTTCCCGAGAACGACAAGCAAGCTGGTAAAGGCTGCCACAGTGACGCTGGCTGTGCTGGCGGTTGGATCGGCAACAGTGTATGCCGGGGCGGAAGTGTTAAAGAAGATATTCTACACGGAACACACAATGTCGACAGGAAATCCTGATTATGTGCGTGATGAGTGGTTTGAGACCGAGACACCTGAACCGGAGGTTGAGCAGATTGGCGGAGAAATAAGCGATGGTACAGAAAAGTGGATAACCAAGAGTACTGAGATACTAGGTTCATATACAAATGATATATACATCTATAGTACATACGAGGATGCAGTGGCAGATACAGGTATGAAGCTGTGGTTTGATACTCTTCCAGGTGAAGTTACTGATGTTACATACACATATGCGTATTGTGATAATGATTACGCAAAATTCATAGATGTGGTAGCAGAGTATAATGGTAGCGAATATTACCTTACTGAGGAGATATGGGGCGGAAATGTTGCTGACGATGTGGGATACAGCCTGCAATTTGAAAACAAACAGAACGAGAGAGTATATACAAACGCTAATGGTATAGTTTTCAATATTGCCGACGATGTTGTGCAGGACGAGCAGTTCGATGAAAATGGTGAATCTGTATATGTGACGAGGGTGAGAAGTACAACCATGATATTGGATGGGGATTATTATGGCAATATGGTATTTGACGATATGTCAGAGGATGATATACATTACATATTGGATCAGATTAAGATTGGGAACTAAAAAAAATTTTTTTAACTGTAATTTTACATGAAAAAAGGGAAGTATATTGTTGAAGGGGCGCGTAAAATGTTCGCCTCTAGGAGAGGGAGAAATATTTACAATGAAAAAGACAAAGTTGGTGGCACTTCTGCTGGCGGCTTCCATGGCGCTGACCGCCTGTGGAAATGATGGGGGAACAAAGAAGATCGGAGTATTTGCAGGAATAAAGACAGCGAATAAGGCAGTGGGTACTCTCTCTGCCTCTCCTGCAAAGATGCGGGTTAAGGAATTGGCTAAACTTGTCAATGATATGGATTATGAGGAAATCGATATGGATGAGATACCAGAGGAAGTAATATCTAAATATTCTTTTATTGACAGTATTGAACATCCGGAATTATATGATAAATTTGTGGACTTGGAGTTTTATACGGCTGTTGAATGTGGTGATGCAAGCAAACACATAGTATATTATGACGATCAGTACTGTATGGATTACGATGAGGACAGATATTATAGGGTTTCCAGTCCTGACGAGAATACTTATAAGAGGTTGGCACAATTGGCGCTAAGACTTAATGGGATTGACTATCTGGACTATGAAAAAAAGATAAAAGAAGGAGGATCCACTGATGTTATAACTGCGGACAAGGTAAAGAATGATACTGGAAATCCCAACTATACAGAGTGGATCAAGGGAATCTGTAGTGATATTGCATCTGTACCTGACAGAGGTGAGGTTACTCTGTTGAACAATGATTATACAGGATTTGAGTGTGCGTACAGGGTGGATAACCTGACAGAGGGTGATTTCGAATATTTGGTTGATAAGTATAAAAAGGAAGGTTTCAACCAGGACATCGTGGAGTATGATCGCGGATTTATGGCATTTTCAGAAAATGCTGCAATGGACTATGTTGCTATAGGCGTCGGCAAAGGCAGCATAGTAATTACCGTGGGAGGAGACAGAAATCGTGCTGGTTCAGTTACTGCCGGCTGGGACGCCAGCACTATGAGCCAGTATGCGCCAAAACCAGAGAGTGGGGAGTGCTATCTGTCGCTTGACAAACCTGGTATTTACCCGGTTTCGAGTGATTCGGCTAAGCTTAGATGCGTAGTTTATAATATTGATACAACCAAGGTCAAAGAATACGTGGAGTTATGTGAGAGCAAAGGTTTCTCAGCTGAAGGGGATTATAATGTTATTGATGATAAGCGGGTGGACTGGACTGGATGTTCGTCAGATGGAATGATCAGTATAACAAAAGCTGAAGATGACACGTTTATGATAGTTGAGTTTGTAAAAAGTGAATAATATCCACTAAATATTGGGGAGGAAATTAAAATGGAGTCAAATAATAGCAAGAATATAAAGGACATGCCTTATGTGGATCCTGAGTCAAAGAAAAAATATGGTATGAAGTGGCATCGTTTTCTCTGTGTAGTTCTGTGCATTACAGCTATTCTGGAAATTGTGGCCGGGGTGATGTGCATACTTGGAAAAGGAGAATATTCTGAACTGTATAGTATGGGCCTGGAGTCAGGCGTATTCACAAGCGTCAAACTGGTTGTATGTATTGTCGGAGCACTGAGAATCCTGTCTGGTCCGCTTGCATTTGTAGCGAGACAGAAACTGGCAAAATTTAAGAAGAACGGGCCGCTTTTCTTCTATATTTATCTGATTGTTAGTGGGGCAGCAAGTATCGTGTATGATAGTGTTGCCATAATTATATTCAGGAGAATTAATATGGAATTTCCTGCAGAATTCTTTTCTGTCAAAGAGGGCGTTGTAGGGATAATCGCAGGAGTTGTATACATTCTTCTCAATATGCTCTATTACCACAACAGAAAGGTGTACTTTGTGAATGGACGACCAGAAGATAATTGAATTATTTTTTAAAAGGTGTGAGGAGGCAATAGCGGCTACTTCCGAGAAATATGGGAAAATGTGCAGATCGATATCTGATAGGATCCTAAAGAATAACGAGGATGTGGAGGAATGTGTCAATGATACATATCTGACGCTTTGGGACACTATACCACCTGAAGAACCAAATCCATTTGTGGCATATATATGCAGGATCGTGAGGAATCTGTCACTTAAGAGATACAGACATAATACTGCAGATAAGAGAAATAAAGTAATGGTAAGGAATTTGTTATACACTTTTATATACTTTTAGGGAGGAATATTTAATATGAAAAAGGTAAAATTATTGGCACTTATGTTAGCAGCATCTATTTCGCTGACAGCATGTGGTACAGATGGGGGAACCAAGAAGGCAGGTGTGTTTGCCGGGGTAAAGACAGCAGACAGGATATCAACGAACAAATATTATACCATTGATAAGGTGCGTGTCAGGGAAATCGCAAATCTTGTAAATGAGATGGATTATGAGGAGATCGAAGGGGATATTCCAGACGTTTTTTTCGAAGATTCGAATGAGGAGATTGAAGAAGATATTTCGTTTGATACTTTCGGACGTTCGTATGAGGTGTCATTGGGGTTCTCGACATCAGTCAAAGGTTATATGGGAGACAAGAGGTTGTGCTATGTAAATGGACAGTATTGTACGGATTGGACAAGGGGAAAATATTATAAAATTTCCAGTTCTGATGAAAATACATACGAGAAGCTGAAACAGATGTATCTCAAACTTGAAGGAATAGGAATTTTAGACTATGAAAAAATGATAAAAGAAGGTGGCTCTTCAGATGCTGTTATGGCAGACAAAGTTCAGCTTGATACCGAAAATCCGAATTACGCTGAGTGGGCTAAGGGAATCTGCTGTGATATTGCCTCTGTACCTGATAGAGGTGAGGTCACTCTGTTTAATAATAATTATATGGAATTTGAGTGTGCATACAAAATAGACAATGTGACAAAGGATGATTTTACATATTTGGTTGACAAATATAAAAAGGAAGGCTTTAACCAGGATGTGAGTGAGTACGATTGCGGTTTTATGGCATATTCAGATAAGGCAGCATTTGATTATATGGCTATAGATTATAGAGAAGACTGTATCGTACTGACTGTAGGTGGAGATATAAACCGGGCAGGCTCAGTTACTGGCGGCTGGGAAGATGGAAAACTTGGCAAATATGCACCAAAGCCAGAAAATGGTGATTGTTATATAATGCGAGACAGAGCTGATTATTATCCAGCGCCAGGTGAAAATGTTCATTCAGAGTATGTAGTTTATAATGTTGATGAAGAGCAGGCTGGAGAATATATAGAGTTGTGCAAGCGCAATGGCTATACAGACGATGAGGACTACAACGATATTACAGATGATGATAATCAGGTGTACTGGGCAGGCGTTACTGAGGATTGCAGAATATTTGTAAAACAGGGAAAAGATGACACATTCATGACAGTGACGCTTTACCTGCTGCAGAAGGATGACAGTGATGCCGTAAATTAATTAGCTGTTGTGACAGATCTTTTAGATGAATTGATGAAATAAAGTTCGGAATATTGGGTGGAGGTACATAATATGGAGTCAAATGTAGGATATGGTATGAAATGGCACAGAGTCTTTTGTATAGCGCTGTTTATAACAGCAGCAGCTTCTATTGCACATGGCGTGTTATATTTCATAGGAAAAGGAGAGTATCAGTGGCTATATGATCTTGGTATTGAGTCCGGCGTGTTTCCTGATGGTAAGATAGTAACTTATATTGTGGGAATTATTACTTTTATTTGCGCGCCGCTTGCCCTGATAGCAAGACACAAACTGGCAAAACGGCAGAAGAGAGGACCATTGTTTTTCAATATTTACCTGGCGGTTTTAGGCATAAGAAATATCGTGTATGCATGTATCGCTATAGTGATATTTAAGAAAATTGATCTGGATTTTGGTGGAAAACTTTTTTCTGTGAAGGCAAATATTGCAGGAATGGTAGGATTAATTGTTATTTTCCTTATCTGTATGTGCTATTACCATAACAGGAAAGAGTATTTTGTGAATTAGGTTGTTATGTAGAGCTGACCGGGCAGAGAGATCTGTCCGGTTTTTCTTTTTGAAAGGATGGAAAAATGATATTCAAAAACATGATCTGGTATTGTAATATACAATAAAAAGAAAAAATGGAATTTTATCAGGTATGAATAGTGAAAATATAAGATCAAACAGAAAAAAATATATAAAGTCAGCGCTTGTTTTACTTATCGTTATTGCGCTGCTTTTGTTCTGCAGCTATCAGAACAGGCACCTGGAGACAACGTATTATACTTATAAGGCAGAGCAGCTTGGCGCAGATCTTGAGGGATATCGGATCGTCCAGATATCGGATTTGCACAATGTAAAGTTTGGCAAGAATAACCAGAAACTGGTGGACAGGATAAGAGAATGTGAACCTGATATGATCGTTCTGACCGGAGATCTTGTGGACTCAAATCACACAAATGTAGACCGTGCAGTCCAATTTGTGGATGAGATCGTGAAAATATGTCCGGTATACTATGTCACAGGCAATCATGAATATTGGCTTGAGAAATCTGAATATGACGAGCTTATGGATGGGCTTGTCAGTGCCGGGGTGGTTATCCTGGACAATCAGGTTGTGGAGATATCCAGGGGGGATGCGAAGTTCAGGCTGGTCGGGCTTGACGACAGAAGCCTTGCGGATGGGACACTAGAGGCGCTGCTTAGTGACGAAAGTATTAGGAATAATCAAGCTGAACAGAAGGAAGAGATCGCTGATAATGAAGACTCTGGGGAAAAAGAGCTCACGGTCGTTCTTGCACATGAGCCCCAATACCTTGCCAGGTATGCCGGTACCGGTGGTGATCTCGTGCTTTCCGGACATGCCCACGGTGGACAGTTCAGACTTCCATTTGTCGGCGGGATAGTGGCGCCGGATCAGGGATTTCTTCCAGAATATACAGCAGGTGAATATTATATGAATGGCACCGAGATGATAGTCAGCCGCGGCCTTGGCAACAGTGTGATTCCGGTGAGGCTGTTTAACTATCCAGAGATAGTATGCGTGGATCTGGTGGGGAAGCATTAGTTATTGTGAGAAAGCTAATGCAGATAAGAAAATGATGTACATAAAAGGTCGTGGGAAGATTTGCGTAGGGATCTTCTCACGACCTTTTAATATGAGTCTGTGAAAAGTTTTCTGTAAATAGGATTTAGAGGTCTTCTATGATAAAATA
>ERZ825670.4785-NODE-4785-length-10190-cov-5.931228_pt1 | contig 10190 bp, 8 predicted proteins | sample MGYA00519929_ERZ825670 | MGnify/ENA primary metagenome ERZ825670 (study PRJEB31778, sample SAMEA3449207) | human gut metagenome | biome: human gut; feature: human-associated habitat; material: faeces | place: United Kingdom | collected 2010/2012 ...
CCGGCAACTCCGGCGGCGGCCTGTTCAACATGAACGGTGAGCTGATCGGCATCGTCAACGCAAAGTCTTCCAGCTCTGACGCTGAGGGTCTGGGCTTCGCCATCCCCATCAACGACGCCATCAAGGTGGCGCAGGACCTGCTGGAGAACGGCTACGTCACGGGCCGTCCCTACATGGGCATCACCTATCTGGCTGTCAACGACGCACAGACGGCGGCACAGTTGGGCGTCAACGCCTACGGCATCTACGTCGTGGACGTCGTGTCCGGCGGCCCTGCCGATAAGGCGGGCCTCAAGGCCGGTGACCGCATCGTCAGCATCGACAACACCGAGGTAGCCCAGAAGACCGACCTTGGCACCCTGATGCAGGAGCACTCTGCCGGTGATACCCTGTCCATCACCGTCGCCCGCGACGGTCAGATGCAGACTGTCAGCCTGACGCTGGGCGAAAAGAACGCCGCCAACAGCGGCAATGGCACCAACGGCGCATCTCGTCAGGAGAAGTCTGCCGAGTCTGCACCTCAGCAGAACCCGCAGGGCTAAATCAGGACATTATTGGGTGGCTCGCCGCGCAAAGCGGCGGGCCGCTTTTTTATTATACCTGGCCGAAAATCGTTGCACTGTATGGCAGCAGTGTCACTTCGCCGCCACAGACCCGGCTGGGGCCTTTCCAGAGCGCAGACGATACGCCGTCGCTCAGCAATTTCCACTGGCCATCGGGCAGGCGGACCCGATTTTCTTCTTCCGTGGGATTGTAAAAGACGCAGAGTGCCCGCCATGCCGCGCTGTCGCCGGGTGCGGCGGGCAAAGTCCAGCCCACGAGGGGCTGTACCAGCGAGAAAAACTTGATGGCCGCCGGGCTGGCCGCATCCGAGGCGCTCAGGCGGGGGAACTGCGCCCGCAGGCCCAGCAGGCCCCGGTAATAGTCCACCAGTCCGTGGAACTGTGCGGCCCGCTTCCAGTCCAGACGGTTGAGGGAGGGCGAAGAGCGGTAGGTGTTGCCCTGACCTTTTTTGGTGCGGGCGAACTCCTCGCCGGCCTGCATGAAGGGCATCCCCATGCAGGTGAGATAGATGCCCGCCGCCAGCCGGTTCTGGGCCAGCGCCGCCGAGTCGGCGGCAGTGTACTCGGGACGGGCGTACCGGACGAGCATCAGCTTATCCCAGAGAGTGAAATTGTCGTGGGCGGACACATAGCTGACGATTTGGGAGGGCGAATGGGCGGGCAGTTTGTCGCTGCGGCACCACGCGGCCACGGCCCCGCCGATGTCCCAGAAGCTGCCCGGTTTGCCCTCGACGTAACCCGGCTCTCGGGCGTCAAAACAGCCGCCCTTGATGACGTCGCGGGTGTTGTCGCAGAAGACGCCGATGCGCTCGGACAGCATGGCGAGGTTCGCCTTGTTGGCCTCGTACCGGTGGAGCTGGCTCCCGCTGCCCTGCCACGGCTCACCGTACATCAGGATGCTTCTGCCGCCCGGCAGAGCGTCCAGCGCGGCCCGCAGTTCGTTCATGGTGTCCACGTCATAGAGGCCCATGAGGTCGAAGCGGAAGCCGTCGATGTGATATTCCTGCGCCCAGTAGAGCACCGAGTCGATGAGGTATTTCCGGGCCATGGGCCGCTCACTGGCAAACTCGTTGCCGCAGCCGCTGCCGTTGGAGAAGCTGCCGTCCGGGTTCTGCCGGAAGAAATAATAAGGCACCGTGCTGTTCAGCGGGTTCTCGCTGCGGTACATATGATTGTACACCACGTCCATGATGACGCCGATGCCCGCCGCGTGGAGGGCGGCTATCATCTCCTTGCACTCCCGCACCCGGACTTCGCCTTTCGTGGGGTCGGTGGAGTAGCTGCCCTCGGGGACATTGTAGTTGGTGGGGTCGTAGCCCCAGTTGTACTGCCGGGTGAGGGGGCGGCTCTCGTCCACACTGCCGAAGTCGAAGATGGGCATCAGCTGCACATAGCCCACTCCCAGCCGCTTGAGGTAGTCGAGGCAGGTGGGGAAGGTGCCGGCGGAAGAAAGGGTGGTTCCCTTCTGGGTAAAGGCCATGAATTTGCCCCGCCATGCATTCCGAACGCCGCAGGCCGGGTCTTGCGAGAAGTCGCGGACGCTGACCTCCCACACCGTCCGGCGGGAGGCCGGGACGATGACCCGGTGGTCGTGGTTCCAGTCGGGCGGGTCGATGCGGGGCGCGTCTAAAATCATGCTCCGCAGGCCGTTGACGCCTGCCGTCCGGGCGTAGGGGTCGCCCGTCTCGTATGCTGTGCCGTCCACCTCGACGGTAAAGGTATAGTAATGTCCGTGCTGGTCGCCGGGCAGATAGACCGACCAGACGCCCTGCCCGTGCCGTTCCAGCGGCAGGGTCCCCATGCAGGCCCCGCCGTCGCCCCGGCGGTAGAGGTTGACTGATACCTTCTGCGCCGTGGGCGCCCAGAGCCGGAGCCGAGTGCCGGAGGGGTTATATTCCGGCCCCAGTGGGCCGCTGTAGTTTGTCTGCCGTGCAAAGGCGCTGCTCTCGAACAGCGTTTTCCACTCTGCGGGCGTTTTCATTTCGTTCCATTCCCTTCGCATATCAAATCAATATAAAATTAGTGTACCCGCCTGCCCGTGGATTTTCAAGACTTTTCTTGCAAAAGGGGGCAAAGTACACTATACTGGGAAAAAACGCAGGACGGAGGCAGGCAGATGGCATACACCGACGATTGGGAGAACTTGATGAACGGAGTGTTCGGCCCGGGAGGAAAACTGCGCTTTGATACGCAGAAAACGCCGCCGGAAAAGCCCGGTCTGCCCGATATGAACGCAGCCCTGCTCGAGCAGCAGAAAAAGCTGGACGAAATGCTGAAAAAACAGAACGCCGAGCTGCGCAGAGACACCACACAGGAGGCGCTGGCCCAGAGCCGGAAGATGCTTGAGGATATGGAGGCCGACGGCCTGCTGGCCAAAGGAACCACCGAAGCCAAACAGGAGCATCTGGGCAGCTTCGAAGGGCTGGCCGCTGAGGTGAAAAAGACAGTGCTGGGGCAGGACGCCTTCGTGGACGGCGTCGTGCGGGCGATGCGCCGGCCTTTCGTGCTGGGGACCGAGGCCCCCACGGCCCGGAACGTCATCCTGCTCTGCGGTGCGCCCGGCACGGGGCGGCATTTCACTCTGACGGAGACGGCCCGCTGCATGGCCGCCCGGGGTCTTTTGCAGAGCGATAAGCTGGCCATTATGGATCTGGCGCTTTACCCCAACTCGGGGGCTGAAAAGCTCTTTTTGCAGGATCTGTACGCCGCCCTCCATGCGCCGGGCGAGATCCTGGGCTTTGAGCACTACGAGAGCTGCTACCCGGGCTTTTTGAAGACGCTGGCAGACCTCGCCGTCAAGGGCAGTGCGCCCCTGTCCAGCCGGTATCTTGTCAACAAGGAGGGCATCCTCGTGGACGCCGGAACGGCGCTTGCCCCCGGGGCTGTGAGCCGCATCACCCCCTGCGGCAAGTACCTTGTCTTCTTCTCCCAGAAGGGCCGGGAGGTGCTGGCTGACAAGTTCGGTGCGGCCTTCGTCTCGGCAGCGGGTGCTGCTTGTTCAACCTTGGCGGCACGCTTTACGCGGTCCTTTACCTCAGAGATGACCCACAGCTGGTCACCACCGCCGGGCACCTCCTGCCAGATCTGCAGCACAGCGCCCACCTCGGCGCCAATGCCCACGGTGTCCACGCACTTGCCGCCTGCCCAAGAAGAGCGCAGACGCACGGTGCCCTCCGGGGTGTGCTCCACCTTCCACATCTGGGACGTGCCGCCCACGTCCTCCCACAGGTGCAGCCATGTGCCGTTGGCAGTGCCGGTCATGGTCAGATCCAGCAGCTTGCCGGAGGCACGGTTGCGGATGCGGTACACACCATCGCCCTCGCGGACAAAGCTCCACTCCTGTTCGGGCTTGTGGTCATACTTGCCCAGACGGACAGTGCCGCCGTCCTTGCTGCCCTCCACTGCCTGAATGACATTGCCGGTGTGAGCGGCAATGGTATAAAAGCGGTCGGCCTCGATCACAGTTTGTGCTACGGATTTCATGTACAAATCCCTCCCAATCATAAAATGCACAGATTTTTCCAATTCCTTCTTATAAAGAATACCACATATCGTGATTTTTCACAAGCAATTCGACAATTCTTTAGCACTTTATATAGAATCCATCCTGTTTTCGCCTGCTTTTTCGCCCCTTCGCAGGGGCGAAAGGCCGTTTTTACTCCCTCTCGACATTTTGTCGCAACTGCGTTATACTGTTTTCATCAGGACTATCTGCCGCTCTGGAAGGGGCGGCTTTCTCGTTTTTGAAGGAGGATATTTTCCCATGACCCAGCAGGACCGCACTGCGGTGCAGTATCATAAAATGACCGAGACTCCGATCCCCCGGCTGATCCTCAGCCTTGCCGCGCCCACGATTTTGAGTATGCTGATCACCAGCATCTACAATCTGGCCGATACCTTTTTTGTAGGGCGCATCTCCACCAGCGCTTCCGGCGCGGTGGGTGTCGTTTCCAGCCTGATGGCCATCATTCAGGCGCTGGGCTTTATGCTGGGGCACGGCTCCGGCACCATCATCAGCCGCCGCTTGGGCAGTCAGGATACCCACGCCGCCACCCGCTTTGCTTCCACCAGCTTTTTTACGGCGCTGGCCTTTGGCGTAGTGCTGGCGGTGGTCGGCCTTGCCACCCTGCCGGACTTTATGATGCTGCTGGGCAGTACCAAAACCATTCTGCCCCACGCCTGCGCCTACGCCCGGCCCATCCTGCTTGCCGCACCGCTGATGATCTCCAGTCTGGTGATGAACAACATCCTGCGGTATGAGGGCAAAGCAAACCTTGCCATGGTCGGGCTGGTCACCGGCGGACTGCTGAACATTGCACTGGACCCGCTGTTCATGTTCGCTTTAGGGCTGGGCACTGCCGGTGCCGGGATCGCCACTGCCCTCAGTCAGACCATCAGCTTTGGCATTCTGCTGTATATGTTCCTGCGGGGCAAAACGGTCAGCCAGTTCCGGCTTTCTGCCGTCACCCGGGAGCCGCGCGAGTTTTTGCAGATCCTTGCAGGCGGCGCGCCCAGCTTTGGCCGTCAGGGGCTGAACAGCATCGGCGGGATGCTGCTGAACATTGCCGCCCGCAGCTACGGCGATGCCGCCGTGGCGGGCATGAGCATTGTGTCCCGCATTTTTATGTTCATCCTCTCAGTGGCCATCGGCGTGGGACAGGGCTTGCAGCCGGTGGCGTCCTTCAACTACGGCGCCCGCAAATACCACCGAGTGCGGCAGGCCGCCGTCTTTACCCTGAAAGCCGCCTTTGCGCTGCTGGTGGTGCTGATCGCGGTGTGCTGGTGGAACGATGAAAACCTGATCCGCCTGTTCCGGGATGACCCGGCGGTCACCGCTGTGGCGCTGCCCGCCTTCCGCTACCAGTGCTTTGCCATCCTTCTGCAGCCGGTGATCGTGGTGACCAACATGACCTTCCAGAGCGTTGGCAAGGCCGGGCGCGCCACCTTTCTGGCCTGCTGCCGACAGGGCGTGTGCTTTATCCCGCTGATCCTTGTACTGCCCCGGGTGCTGGGTCTTGTGGGTGTGGAGCTCTGCCAGCCCATTGCGGATGCGCTCACCTTCTTCATTTCCCTGCCCTTTTTGCTGGCCTTTCTGCGGCAGCTGGAGCAGATGGACAAGGCAGAAGCGTCCCATGCCCCGGCGCAGCTGTAATGCAATTGTAACCATTTTTAGCCGCATTTTTCTGCAAGCTCTGCAATGAAAAATGCGGCTGTTTCGTATTCTGAATGAACGGAAAAATTTTCCTCCCTGTTTTTTGCAAAGGAGTGTTTTTTATGAAGCGTGTTGTCTTGCGTATCGGCTGCGGGGCGGTCTGCGCAGCCCTTGCCCTTACTTTAGGCTGTGGCTGCGCCCTGCTGCCGCCCGCCACCGGCGTGCCGGGCGCTGCCGTTTCTGTGCCCACGGACGACAGCGGCAAGCCCCTGTACGACCCCGCCGTGCTGAACGATAGCCGTTTGCGGGTGCTGTACTGCTATGGCCGTTCCGGGAGCAGCACCACCATCCTGTGCGGCAGCACCCCGCTGCATCAGTCTGCCCGCAGCGAGAACGTCTCGCTGGTGCAAGACAGCGCTACCGGCACCGCAGACTACTGGCTGCGCAGCTGGTCCGACCCCACCGGCCGGGGCGGGCGCCGCACCGCCCTGTACGATAAGACCGGCACCGAAGTGATGGCCTTTGAGGGCGAGCAGAGCGCCACCCTGCAAAACGGCCTGCTGGTGCTGCAGGAAAGCCGCCTGATCGATGGTGGATACGTCCCGGAGTCCGGCTACGGCACCTGTCAGGTCATCGACCTTGCCACCGGCGCAGCGCTGCCGGTGCCGGAGGGCGCATACAGCTGCACCGTATGCGGAGATAAGCTGGTGTTCAGCTGCTACGCCCGCCCGGAAGGGCTGGATGATTACGACTGGGATACCGACTACCAGCAGAACCGCTGGGTGGTGGTGCAGGAAAAGGACGGCACCCCTGTCTACCGCGCCGAGGCCGCCTCGGCCTACCGCCTTTTCTACGACAGCGACACCCTGAGCGACTGGGTGGAGCTGTATGTTGCCACCGGGGAAGAAACCACCGACCAGATCTTGTACAACGTCCTGACCGGCGAGCAGTGCACGGGCTTTTTACAGGTCTACCCGGGTGGTCTTGCCAGCTTTTCCACCGGTGACGGCCGGTACGAGCTGCGGGACATGACCACAGAGGACCGCGGACTGATTTCCACCTTTGACGAGCAGCCCAGCCAGTATTTCCCGGGCTATGTGGTAACATGGCACAGCGGTGCTGACCACGGCTACGACCTTTACGACCTTGAAACCGGCGCAAAGACCCCGCTGTATGATGTGGACGCCACCGACAGCACCGTAGCTGTCTACGCGCTGGACGGCAGCCTGCGGGTGTACAGCAAGGACAACGGCAAGCTGCTGACCGACACCACCGTAGAGCCGGTGGAGCACCAGCAGCGAGTACGGATGAGCAACTGCGGCAGCGGCTATGTCTGGCTGGAATTGCAGGATAACGACCGCTACGAGACCACCGCCACCCGGTTGTACGGCCCGCAGGGGCTTGTCAGCGACCTGACTGCCCTGCAAGGCAAGTACAGCTATATCAACTACCTGACCACCGATCCTGACGGCAGACCCATGTTCTACGGCAGCCGCGCCGCTGTGGGCAGCGCCTACGGCAACGTATGCGACGTGCTGGATGCAGACGGCAAGGTAGTATTACAAGGGCTTGCCAGCTGCACCGGATACTATTCTAACAGCCTGAACGCCCTGCCCGACCATGTGTTTGCCGCACAACGGGGCTTCTATACGGGCTGGATGGACACAAGCGGCAACTGGCTGTACTGCCAGAGCATTTTCTCGTCTGCCACTGCGGACGATGAACCGAGTTACGGCTATTGAGTTAGGAGGGCTTTCTTATGAAAAACACTAAAATTTCCCGCCGCAGCTTTCTGCTGGGGCTGGCTGCCTGCTCCGCTGCCGGGGTGCTGACCGCCTGCAAGGGCACGGATGCTCCCTCCGGCAGCACCGCTTCCTCTGTGGTAGAACAGCCCGCATCCTCTACTGTGCAGCAGGCAGCGCCGTTTTTGACCGTGGAGGAGTTTCCCCCGCTGGACGGCAGCACCGCCTGCATTCCGCTGATGGCGCAGATGCTGGCCGATACCACTGGCATGGACTTGGAGGAAGCCCGCAGCAGCATTACGGTAAGCACCACCGCCTACGCATGGGAGAACTTTGGCTTGTACGACACCACCACCCGGATGCTGGTGGTATACGAAGCGCCGGACTATGTAAAGGAAGAGCTGCAAGACGCCAACGTGCAGCTGGAGCAGAAACCCATCGGGGTGGACGCGCTGGTGTTCATCGTCAACGAGGACAACCCCGTACAGGCGCTTACCCAGCAGCAGCTGCGGGACATCTACGCCGGAAAGGTCACCAACTGGAAGGATGTAGGCGGCAAGGATCAGGAAATCGTTGCCTTCCAGCGCGGCGAGGACTCCGGCAGCCAGACCCTGTTCAAAAAACTGCTCATTCAGGGCGGCGAACTGATGACCCCGCCCTCTGAGCTGGCTCCCGCCGCCATGGGCGAGCTGGTGGACAGCATTGCCGATTATAACAACAGCGCCAACGCCATCGGTTTTTCCGTATATTACTACATCGACCAGATGTACTCCAAGCCCGGCCTGCGGCTGCTGGCCGTGGATGGAGTCGAGCCTTCCAACGACACCATTGCCAGCGAGAAATACCCGCTGTGCAACGAATTCTATGCTGTTCTCCACGCGGACGCCGCCGCCGACAGCCCGGAGCGCCAGCTCTATGACTGGCTGGACACCGACGCCGGGCAGAACTGCATCCAGAAGTCCGGCTATGTAGCGGTGGGCCCGCAAACCACGGAAAGCACTGCAAACTGACCCGCAGCGGCATATTTTCACCGAAAGGCTTCCCTCCCCGCCGAGGGAAGCCTTTTTTGCTGTCTCGCCGTCGATTGACACCGTTCTGCATTTCTGCTACAATAAAGTCAGCTAGCCGTCGAACATTTTGCAGCAGATTGCCGAAAAGGAGAACACGTTATGGACCATCCTTCTTCTCATGTGGAAAGCCGCTGGCGCACCAAACTGCGCAACCGCATCATTCAGGCGTCCAGCCTGCTGGAGATCCTGCTCTCGGGCCTTGTGCTCGTCGGCCTGCTGCTCAGTGCCGTGCCGCTCATCAAGTGGATGCCGGGCCTGTTGATCGACGGCAACGAGGTGGAGATCCGCAGCTTTCTGGAACGCAGTCTCGACATCGTCATCGGCATCGAGTTCATCAAGATGCTGGCCAAGCACAGCCCCGGCCCCAGCCTGGAAGTGCTGCTGTACGCCATCGCCCGGCATCTGGGGGTGGGGCATGACTCCGCGCTGGAAAATCTGCTCAGCGTGGGGGCCATCGCGCTGATCTTCATCGTGCGCAAGTTCTTCTTTGTTCCGGCCTTTGGTGCCCACCTGCCGGATGGCCACCCGGCCCCGGACCTTTCCCCCAGCCAGAGCGGCATCCCGGCGGAGGAGTTCCTCACCCGGCTGAAAAAGCGCGCCGAAAACGAGGTGGCCGAGGCCATTCCTTCCGAAGAAGAAGACTTTGACGAGTACGATTTTGAACAGGCTGAGCCGGAACTGGAATAACACAAACAAAACCACCCCGCAGCGCTGCCGGAGACCCGGTACGCTGCGGGGTGGTTGCATTTACAGATTTATTTTTTATTGTGCTTACCGAAGCGATACTCCTTGCCCTCACGGATGCGCTGGATGTTGGCACGATGCATGTAGATCACCATGCCGGACATGAAGCCCGAACCGATGGCGCACACCAGCATATCACCGGCGGCATAGCCCCGGATGACACCATAGAGGATGGTCAGCAGCGGGTAAAGCGCAGCCATGGCCACGCTGCCCAGCGACACCATGCCGGTGGGGATCAGGCACACGAGGAAGATGATGGCCAGAAACGGCAGCAGCACCGGCTGGATGGCCAGAATGGCACCGCCTGCCACCAGCACGCCCTTGCCGCCCTTGAAGCCGAAGTACAGCGGGTACAGATGGCCCAGCACTGCGAAAATTGCGGCCAGATACACGCCCAGATACGGCGAAACACCGGCGTCGGCGGGCAGCAGGTGGAACAGCCACCGGCCGATGCACACAGCGGCAACGCCCTTGAGCACATCCACCGCCGCCGTCATGGCAGCGGCCTTCTTGCCGAAGGTGCGCAGCATGTTGGTCATACCGGCGGCACCGCTGCCGTGCTTGCGCACGTCATCGTGGTATACAAACTTGCTGATGAGGATGCCGGCGTCCACACTGCCCAGCAGATAGGCCTGCAGGATGGTGGCTGCGGCGATGAGGATCGTTTTCATCATAAAGCCAGATGCCTCCTTTGCGGGCGCTTACACGTCCTTTGCGCCCACTTCGCCGGAGCCGCGCTCGCGCACGACCAGACGGATGGGGGTGTGTTCCAGGCCAAAGTTCTCGCGGATCTGGTTGATGATATACCGCTGATAGCTGAAGTGGAACAGGTGCTTTGCGTTGACGAAAGCCACGAACGTCGGCGGACGGGTGGAAGCCTGGGTCAGGTAGAAGATCTTCAGGCGGCGGCCCTTGTCGC
>ERZ825670.4786-NODE-4786-length-10187-cov-2.781188_pt1 | contig 10187 bp, 9 predicted proteins | sample MGYA00519929_ERZ825670 | MGnify/ENA primary metagenome ERZ825670 (study PRJEB31778, sample SAMEA3449207) | human gut metagenome | biome: human gut; feature: human-associated habitat; material: faeces | place: United Kingdom | collected 2010/2012 ...
TCTTGGGGAGAAAACCGATGTGACAGGCGCCAGCCTGACGGATTCCGGGGTGCATGCCCTTGGACAGGTGGCGGTTTTTGACACAGACAAAAATATTCCTGACTGGAAATATGCCCTGGCCATTAATCAGCGTCTTCCGAAGGATATTGTGGTGCAGAAATCCGAGGAAGTACCGTTGGATTTTCATCCCCGCTATACGGATGTGGAGAAAACGTATGAATACCGGATTTTGAACCGGCGGACACAGCTGCCAAAGGAAAGATTGTACAGTTATTTTGTGCCGAAAAAGCTGAATGTGGCTAAGATGCGTGAGGCCGGGGATTATCTGGTGGGAGAACATGATTTTAAATCCTTTTGCTCTCAGAAGACGAAAGTGCTGAGCACTGTGAGAACCATCTATTCTCTTGAACTGATTGAAGAGGGAGATATTGTGACACTGCGTGTCAGCGGCAATGGCTTTCTGTACAATATGGTGCGTATTCTCGTCGGAACTCTTGTGGAAGTCGGCATGGGATTGCGAAAAGCGGATGACATCCCGACGATTTTGGAGAAAAAAGAACGCCGGTATGCAGGCGAGACAGCGCCGGCATGCGGACTGTTTTTAAAACAAATTTACTATGAATAAAAGGAAGCGGTCGTATGAGAGAAATGGAATTTAAAATGGAGCGGGAAGGCCTTGTCAAACCGGGTGAAAAAATCCGGGTGACAGAAGGTGTACTGCCGAGTGCGTATTATTATACTATCATACCGGCGGTTGCCATGTCGGGAAATATCGCATTTTCCGACCGGCTGAAAAACCGCGAAGGTGTGGTAAAAGATGTAGTTGAAAATGAAAAAGGCTATTATGTGATAGCCGAATTTGATGAATAAATGGAGGAATGAACATGGAACGCGAAAATGCATGGAATGGATATGAAACAGAAGAATTGAAAAAAGTGGATGCGTTAAATCAGGAATACCGCACATTTTTGAATGAGGGAAAAACCGAGCGCGAATGCGTGAAACTGGCTGTGAAAATGGCAGAAGAGGCAGGATACCGCGACTTAAAAGAGGTTATTGCCAAAAAAGAGACGTTGAAGGCAGGAGACAAAGTGTACGCTGTCGGCATGAAAAAAATGATCTCTCTTTTCCAGATCGGAAAGAAACCGTTGGAAGAAGGAATGGCAATCCTTGGCGCGCACATTGACTCCCCGCGTTTGGATATTAAACAGAATCCGTTGTACGAAGAGGGCGGTTTTGCTTATCTTGACACCCATTATTATGGTGGAATCAAAAAATATCAATGGGTGACACTGCCGCTTGCCATCCACGGTGTGATCGCGAAAAAAGACGGAACGGTTGTCGATGTCAAAATCGGAGAGGATAAAGAGGATCCGGTATTTTGCGTGACAGACCTTTTGATTCATCTTTCTGCGGACCGCATGGAAAAGAAGGCAAATAAAGTGATCGAGGGAGAAGAACTTGATCTGTTATTTGGAAGCAAGCCACTTAAAGGAAAAGAAAAAGAAGCGGTAAAAGAAAGTGTTCTTGCACTTTTAAAAGAAAAATATGACATGGAAGAAGAAGATTTTTTGTCGGCAGAATTGGAAATTGTGCCGGCAGGAGAAGCGCGTGAAGCCGGTATTGACACCAGCATGATCATGGGTTACGGACAGGACGACCGTGTCTGTGCATTTACGTCTCTGAAAGCAATGCTCGAGGTCGAAGGCACGGAATATACGACATGTTGTCTCCTTGTAGATAAGGAAGAAATTGGAAGCGTCGGAGCGACCGGAATGCAGTCGAAAACCTTTGAAAATACGGTGGCTGAGATTCTTGCCTGCATGGGTGAATACAGTGATCTCGCTGTCCGCCGTTGTCTTGCGAATTCGAAAATGCTCTCTTCGGATGTAAGTGCTGCCTTTGATCCGACATTTAAGTCAGCTTACGAGCCGAAAAATGCTGCTTATTTTGGAAAAGGAATGGTATTTAACAAATTTACCGGTTCCCGCGGAAAATCCGGAAGCAATGATGCGAATGCCGAATATATCGCAGGCATCCGCCGTATCCTGGATGAGAGAAATGTCGCATACCAGACGGCAGAACTTGGAAAAGTAGATGTTGGTGGAGGCGGAACAATTGCTTATATTATGGCACTTTATGGTATGGAAGTGATTGACTGCGGTGTCGCCGTTCTCAATATGCACGCTCCTTGGGAGATCGTCAGCAAGGCAGATGTCTATGAGACGAAAAAAGGTTATATTGTATTTTTGGAAGATGCATTTTCAGTAAAATAAGATCTGTTGAAAATAGTCTTGCTTCGAGGCATGGATCATCGCGGTCCGTGTCTCGATTTTTTTGTCCGAAAAACGATATCTTGACAATAGCCGGCTTCCCTCGTATGATAGGCTTACAATTATAAAAGAAGGGGAAATGCACATGATGATTCAAAGGGATAGTCTGACGGAAAACATGATATTACAGGGACGCTATGAAGTAAGAAAAGCCATACATACGACACAAGTAGAACAGGATTATGAAGTATACGACCGAGAGGAAAAGAAAGAATACCGGGTAAAGGAATTTTATCCGTCAAATTACTGCAGCAGGGGGGCAGACGGGCAAACAGTCATCGTGCGTGGAGTACGAAACCAATCTGTCTTTGAGCAGTCAAAGGAATGGTTTGCGCAGGCCTACCGACAGATTGCCGCCGGTAAGAAAACAAAGGGGTTCCCGGAAGCAGTGCGCCTGTTTTCGGAAAATAATACGATTTATGTCGTTTTAGAAAAATCAGATGGCGGGAGGCTTTCTGAGCAGATCCGTCATGCCGGCGGAAAACTGTCTTATGCCGAAAGTGTGCCCATCCTGCGCGCAATTGTGGAAACTTTACTGCAAATGCAGCCACCGAAGGGGTATCTGCCTCAAATTTCCAAAGAAAGCATAGTACTCTTAAAAAAGCAGAATAAAACAGAGGTCATATTTACGGACATTGTGCAGAAAGAAGATGTCATCTATTCTGTGGGGAGTCTCTGGACTGAGATGCTGACAGGATTATGCCCTCAGACATCATCCCTGCGTGCCCCGTCAGAACTGGGGGTGGAACTGCCTGCCGAAGCAGAGCAGATGATATTGCGATGTTTGGAAAAGAATACAGAAAACATGGTGTCTTTGGAGGAACTTCTTTCGATTCTCCCGCGGGGAAGAAAGGAGAGGATTGTGCTTACGAAAAAACAAGTTTTATTAGTTGTCACTGCGCTGATCTTTGCGATAGCAGCATGGAAAAGTCTGCTTCCGAAAGAGAAAGAAGTTTTGGTCGCGGAAAAGCAATCCTTTTTGACAGAAACGGCAGATGTGGAAAGGGTTGTGTCGTCACCTGTATCGCCGGGAGCGATTCAAGTGAGTGTGGCAAGTGCGCCGGCGATAACGGAGGAGGCTGTAAGCAGGGTGGTTTTAGAAGAGGTCCCGATAAATACGCCGGAGCAAACACCCGGGAAGACGAAAAAGACAAAACAGAAACGAAATAAGAAGAACAAAAAGAAGAGTGGGGAAGAAAGGCAAAATAAGGTGGAGCAATCCATTGTTGTACCGAGTAAACCACATAAGCCAAAGTCGGATTTGTTTGATTTTTGGTAAAATAGGGAAAAATTATAACGTAGACATTATAAAGGCATAACAAAAAAGTTATTGAGAAAACGGGAATAACTACTGTACTTTATGGCAAAAACATGTTATTCTGGAAATGGAGAAAGGAGGTTGCTAGATGCAACACAAAAAACTTATGGGGATTGTAGCTTTGCTGATGTGTCTTACGTTAGTGGCGCCGACAGTGACGATTGAGGCAGCGACAACAATCTACAACAACCAGACTGGTACGCAGGATGGGTACAATTATGAATTGTGGAAAGATTATGGGACCACAAGCATGACCCTGAATGGAGGGGGAACCTTCAGCTGCCAGTGGAGCAACATTGGAAATGCGTTATTCCGTAAAGGAAAGAAATTCGACGCGACCAAGACGTATTCGCAGCTTGGCAATATCACGATTGACTACGGCTGCAACTACCAGCCAAACGGAAACTCTTACCTCTGTGTATATGGCTGGTCAAAGAGTCCGCTTGTGGAATTCTACATCGTAGACAGCTGGGGAACCTGGCGTCCACCGGGAGGAACTTCCAAAGGACAGATTTACGTAGATGGCGGAACGTATGATGTGTACGAGACAACTCGTGTAAATCAGCCATCCATCGAAGGAAACACGACCTTCAAACAGTATTGGAGTGTACGTACAAGCAAACGTACGAGCGGAACGATTTCCGTGACAGAACATTTTAAAGCTTGGGCGAACAAAGGCATGAGCCTCGGAAAGATCTATGAAGCGGCTTTGAATATCGAAGGATATCAGAGCAGCGGAAGTGCCAATGTGTATAAGAATAATATGACCATCGGCGGAAGTTCCGGCGGATCGAGCAGTTCCGGAAACTCCGGCTCAGGCAGTTCGGGAAGCACAAGTTCAAGTACGAACAGGAAAGAGTGCGAAAGCATGACACTTGGAGGCAGTTATGCCGGAAGGATCAATTCTCCATTTAGTGGAGCAGCTCTTTATGCAAATGGGGATAATTGCAAATTTACCCAGTATTTTGCTTACGGCACACACAGTTTCTCTCTTCGTGGCTGTTCGAACAACGATAAAATGGCAAAAGTAGATTTGTACATCGGCGGTACAAAGAAAGGTACTTTTTACTATGGCGGAAGTTATCCTGCCGTATACACGATCAATAATGTAAGTCATGGAACAGGAAACCAGGAGATTAAACTGGTATGCTCCGAGGACAATGGTACATGGGATGCTTATGTAGACTATCTTACATGGCAATAAAGGGAATCAATGGGTGCCCTGTTATCGGGCATCCGGAATAGAATAAACGGCTCTGCCTGCGGCAAATAATCTACCGGCTGCGGGCAGAGTTTTTTGTATTACTGTTTTCATATCCGAAAGCACCTGAACATAGCTTTTTCAGTAGACAAAGTGTGTGAAAAATGTTATAATTTTTAAATATATGAAACAAGCAATGATCAGAAGGAGGAAATAACGTTGAATAAAGAACTCGTTATTGTGCTTGATTTTGGCGGCCAGTATAATCAGCTGATTGCCAGACGTGTCCGAGAGTGTCATGTATACTGCGAAGTGCATCCGTACACCCTTGGAATCGATAAGATCAAGGAAATGAACCCGAAAGGGATTATATTTACCGGTGGACCAAACAGTGTATATGCAGAAGAATCCCCACGTTATCAGAAAGAAATTTTTGAACTGGGTATCCCGATTCTCGGAATCTGCTATGGTTCCCAGTTGATGGCATATACGCTCGGTGGAACAGTGGAGACAGCACCTGTCAGCGAATACGGAAAGACAGAAGTCAAAGTGGACAAGTCGTCTCTTTTATTTGGCGATGTCGAAGAAAAGACAATCTGCTGGATGAGCCACACCGATTATATTGCAAAGGCACCGGAAGGCTTTACTATCAGTGCGACGACGCCTGTCTGCCCGGTAGCAGCGATGGAAATGCCTGAGAAAAAACTTTATGCAACGCAATTTCATCCCGAAGTTCTTCATACTCAGGAAGGTGTGAAGATGCTTTCCAATTTTGTATACAAAGTCTGCGGCTGCAGCGGTGACTGGAAAATGTCTTCTTTCGTAGAAGATACCATCCGTTCCATCCGTGAAAAGGTCGGCGACGGCAAAGTGCTCTGTGCCCTTTCCGGTGGTGTCGACTCTTCCGTGGCAGCAGTCCTTCTTTCAAAGGCAATCGGCAAACAGCTGACTTGCGTCTTTGTTGATCAGGGACTTCTGCGCAAAAATGAAGGAGACGAAGTTGAAGCTGTATTCGGCCCGGACGGCCCATACGACCTGAATTTCATCCGCGTCAACTGCCAGGAACGTTTCTATGAAAAACTTGCCGGTGTCAGTGAACCGGAAGCAAAACGTAAAATCATCGGCGAAGAATTTATCCGAGTTTTCGAAGAGGAAGCAAAGAAAATCGGAGCAGTCGATTTCTTGGTACAGGGAACGATTTACCCGGACGTGATTGAATCCGGTCTCGGTAAATCCGCAGTCATCAAGTCCCACCACAATGTCGGTGGTCTCCCGGACTGCGTTGATTTCAAAGAAATCATCGAACCTCTCCGTCTCCTTTTCAAGGACGAAGTTCGTAAAGCCGGCCGTGAACTTGGCATCCCGGAATATCTGGTAAGCCGCCAGCCATTCCCGGGTCCGGGCCTTGGAATCCGTATCGTCGGCGAAGTAACGGCAGAAAAAGTCCGCATCGTTCAAGACGCCGACTACATCTACCGCGACGAGATCGCCAAAGCCGGCATCGAAGGCCTCGGTCAGTACTTCGCAGCCCTTACCAACATGCGCAGCGTCGGTGTTATGGGTGACGAACGTACCTACGACTACGCCGTAGCTCTCCGCGCCGTGAACACAACTGACTTCATGACCGCTGAGTGCTCCGAAATTCCATTCGAGGTACTCCAAAAGGTAATGAACCGAATCATAAACGAGGTGAAAGGGGTCAACCGCGTAATGTACGATCTGACCAGCAAGCCACCCGGAACGATTGAGTTTGAATAGGCTACAAGCAGTGCAGTCGCAACCCGAAAATCATATGTCGAATGCTTGCATTCGTAAAGATGATTTTTCGGGCGAGACTATACGGCGCCAGCCGTCATGAGGATGGAGCGAAGCGGAATCCGAATGGGCAGTGCGCATGTTAAAGAATAGGGGGATAATATAGTATGAAAATAGGCAAAGTGTTAGTGGATCAAATTGCAAAGAATGGTGAAATTATTAAAGGATATGATCAGTCATTGTCATCTAAAGAAATTTAATAACTTGTTATATTTCTATACAGAGGATGTAAAGGATTGTGATAATCTTGTAGATATGCTTGGAGATAGAGATCCTCTTGGATATGGTGATCCGATGATGTATACGTATAAATTCAAAAAATTCCTGTGTTCCTGTGCATTGGGAATGAAACCGGCAAAGCCTTGGGACGGATTGGATGAAGCAAATGGTGGTTATATTATTGTGAAGGCAGACGGAGAGATTCTTGCTTATCACATATATAACAGAAACTTTTTCGAACAGTACCTGCTGGACAATACATATCTTGATAGAGCTTCTACAAGCAGACATGAATATATGAGCCTGTATGAGGAAAATGGAGAGTTGTTTATTAAGTTGAATTTGCAAATCAGGTTTAGATAGGAGAAAGCTAATGCAAGAAGAGTTGATTTTTTCTAAAATAGTGAATAATACCATATTTGTGGATGATTATACAAAATTTGAAAAAAACAATGTTGTTACTTTTTCTAATAGTGGGATTGTGGTTTTATATGGTCCGAATGGAACAGGAAAGACAAGTCTTGTAAAAGTTTTATCTGGAGAAAAAGGAACAAAAGTATCATATAATTACAATGGAAGTGATTATACAGACGATTCACAATTTTTTGTAATAAATGATCAGAATAATAGAAATATTATTAGTGGCTCACCCAAAGATTTTTTATTGGGAGATAATATCAGACGAGAATTTGAATTGCAGGAATATATAAAAATAGAATATTTGAGATTATGCACAGAAGTAATTTCTATGTTAAAAAGAACATATATGATTTCGTCAAGCAGTAGCAAGGCTATAGAATGTTTTACGAATGAAACACAAATATATTCTTTAGTAAAAGATTTAATGAATAATAGATCGAAAGGGAACAAGGTTGGAATAGATGGATATATTTCTGCAATGGAATTATATAAAAATATTGTTGTGGGTGAGTTTGAAGAGGAAAAATTGAATTTCTTAATTGCTGAATTGTCGGAGAAGGATTCATTGATTGAAGAAATCGAATCTTTAGAAGTGACAAAAATGACGGCAAATGCACAAATTAAAGAGATTGAAGAAAATACAGAGGCACTTAGGATACTGAATCATTTTCATTATAAAAAACAATGTATAGTATGTGATACTGAAGACATTGATATTGATCAATTGCTGCAGAAAAAAACGAAAAATAGAGAGACTATAATAGAAAAACTGGATGAAAAAACAAAAGGAATCATAGAAAAGATAATTGCGAAGGTTGATGATGAAGATCTTTTTCAAATTAAAGAACGTTTATTGCAGGCTATTGAAACAGGCGCATTAGAAGAAGTACAAGTATTGAAAGATGAAATTAATTTGTATCGACAGTTTTATGCAAAAAAAGCTATATTTGATATGTTTCAGATATATGATGGATCTGATATAAAACGTGTAAATGATGAATATAAAATGATGATAAGTGAAAAGCCTGAAATTGCAGAAGAAGATTTTCTTTATATAGAAGAAATTATTAGTAATAGTATGAATAAGAAACTACAGTTAATACGTGATGATAATAAAAATATAAAAATAGTATTGGACAGTGAGGATTTTATTGGTGTAGAAAGAAATGGTTTGCCATTGAGTACGGGAGAACAGAATTTTTTATCTTTGACATTTGAATTTTTAAAAGCAAAAAATTCTGATAAGCCGATAGTGGTTTTGGATGATCCCATATCAAGCTTTGATTCAATATATAAAAATAAAATAGCGTATGCAATAATTAAGATGTTGGAAAACAAAAAACGTTTTATACTAACTCACAATGTTGATTTGTTAAGATTGTTAGATGGGCAATATAAAAAGTGCTTTAAATTATTGTTGTTTAACAATACAGATAATGAAGAAAATGGTTTCATTCCTCTAAATTATAAAGAACAGGATATGCTGATTAATTTGGAGAAGCTGCTTGATACTTTTAGAAACGATATATATCCTTATATAAAGGAAAAAGAATATTTTTTGGTTTCTATGATACCATTTATGAGAGGGTATGCAGGGCTTGTTGATAATGGCGAGGTAAAGGAGAATTTAACGCAAGTTATGCATGGTTATAAAAATCAAAAGGTTAATATTTCTAAGATATATGTAGATTTGTTTGGCAATAAAGAAGGGAAACTTCCTAAAGATGTAGAAGGGATTATTTCGGGAGATTTTGAGGTGAATGTTGACGATATTTTAAATATGGATATTAATGGAAAAGAAATTGTAGATAAAAGTAAATATCCACTGTTAAATCGTACATTAGTACATTCTTTTACTTATTTGTTTTTGCGCTTGATGATAGAAAAGAAATTAGTTGAAAAATATAAAATAGATACAAGCAGATACACTCAGTTGGGACAGATTATTTCTCAGGCATTCCCTGACAATGCTGATAAAACTGCTATAAAAAATAGAGTTATGTTAACATCGAAGAAAACATTGCTAAATGAATTTAATCATTTCGAGGGTAATATGAGTATATTTCAACCAGCAATTGACATAACGGATCATATGCTTGAAAAAGAAAGAACTGATATTTTGGAATTTGTCAATAACTTGTGATAATGAGAAGGGAACCATCTTGGGAGGAGAGATGTGGTATGGATATAGAATGTACATGCATGAGTGATTCGGTTTCAACGGAAATATTGATGCTTGTATTGGGTGCAGTACTTGGACTTCTTGCAAGTTTGTTTACTATGATTATACAACGAGTTTTGGATAAAAAGGGAAAACTAAATGTTTTTTATCAGTTTTCTCATCAGAAGGGAATGGGAGGTGCAACATGGGGATTTGATGAAAACCCAGATGGAAGAAAGTATTTTGTGATACCAATAGTATTTGAATTTCAAAATACGTCTAACACCACACGGGTCATCAGAGATGTAAGAGTGTATCTTTATGATGGGAAAAAAATTGTGGCAAAAATGAAGCAAATGGATTACTTACATATTACACATAGAAAAGGCAATTCTGTTAGCGGAGAGGAGGATTATTATTTTGGAACAGATAAAGGTTCATATTCGTTTGTGATTCCACCTAGAAGTATTCAGCGTCAAGAGTGTGAATATATGTATGCAATCAATGCTTCTGAAATCAGTGATAATAAGTTTGACAGAGTAAAAGCTTGTTATTTTGATGAGAGGAATAAGGCTAGGTATTTTGAAATAAGGCGCATAGATAATTGTTGGGAAAACAAGATGTATCCGATAGATGAGGAGTGGCAAGTATTTAAATAATTTACACCACATTGTGCAGTCCTTTTATCAGAGTCATAATACCATTAAATACATGATACCC
>ERZ825670.4788-NODE-4788-length-10184-cov-2.684273_pt1 | contig 10184 bp, 7 predicted proteins | sample MGYA00519929_ERZ825670 | MGnify/ENA primary metagenome ERZ825670 (study PRJEB31778, sample SAMEA3449207) | human gut metagenome | biome: human gut; feature: human-associated habitat; material: faeces | place: United Kingdom | collected 2010/2012 ...
CGGTCCCGGAATGATCTGGGAATAAATATAGGTGACATTTCGCACTTCCACGTTGATGAATACATCCGGTTTATGAATGTCGACCGTCATATCTGGATAGGCATCCAGCAGATCGGCTCCAAGATCACAGTTTAACTCCATCGAAGTCTTTGGAAATGTCTTATTATTTCTTCTTGCATTTACCTTGAATGTAAAATGCTTATCGTTATATTCTTCTGCCACATGCGCAACGACTGCCTTGGAGATTGCCTCGTAGCTCAACTCCTCCACAACCTTGACCGGGCACACACCGACGATACCGAAGATCGTTGTGAGTACCTTCATGACATCCTCGTAATCGTAATCCGAGAACGCCTCGACGAAAATACGTCCGTATTCCCGGCGTACCTCAAACTTGCCCAGTGGCTTTAAGCGTGCACGCATACGCTTGCACATAATTTCCTCGAAGACGTAACGATTCTTTCCTTTCGTTCCGATCTCCGCATATTTGATCAAAAACATCTTATACTGCATCGTAATCCTCATTTCCTACTACCATAGTTGTTTTATTTCCATCGTTTCACTATAACAGAAATAACGAGGAATAGCAATTATTTCTTCCGTGTATAGCGCCGCAGCATTGGAAGGGTTTCCTTTAATACTTCCACGCAATAATCCACTTCTTCCTTTGTGTTCCACTCACAGAAGCTGAACCGGAGTGTCGACTCCAACTGCTCCTGTGACAATCCGATTGCGGTCAGGACATGGCTTACCTGTGGTTTGTTCGATGAACAGGCAGAACCTGCTGATACATAGATACCCTTATCGCCGATCGCACGCATCAAAACGGCAGCGCGCACCCCTTCAAAGCTGATACTCGCGATATGCGGTGCCTCACCGGAATGGTCATAGACACCCTCGATCTTCGTTACCTCCGATACTAGATAATCCCGCACCTCGCGTACATGCTGCATCTTCGCCTCATGGTCGGTATAGATCATCTCTGCGGCAAGTCCCATGCCTGCGATTCCCGGTAGATTCTCCGTACCGGAACGCATGAAATTCTGCTGTCCACCTCCGTAAATGATCGGGCGGATCAACGTCTTGTCCTTGATATAGAGTGCTCCACTTCCCTTCGGTCCGTGAATCTTATGCCCGCTCACAGAGAGCAGATCCACGCCGAGCTGCTTCGGTGTGAATTTTAATTTGCCATATGCCTGTACCGCATCGACATGCACAAGTGTCTGCGGATTGTGCGCCTTTACCAGCTTTACAAGCGCCTCGATTGGCTGGATACTTCCGATCTCATTATTTACATACATGCAGCTGACTAATATCGTATCGTCACGCAACAGCTTCGAGAGGCTGTCTAAATCTACCTTTCCGTCAGAACCGACTTCCATGAAACTGATCTCGAAGCCTTCCTTCTGCAGGAACTCCACCGTGGAAAGCACTGACGCATGCTCGATCGGTGTCGTGATAATATGCTTGCCCGCACGGCGGTGTGCCAGTGCCGCTCCGATTAAAGCAAGGTTATTTGCCTCTGTGCCGCCGGATGTAAATACGATCTCCTTCGGCATACATTTAAGCGTCTTTGCGACCTGTTCTGTCGCGGTGCGCTCATAGTCTTTCGCCGTTAATCCCTTCTTGTGCTGGGACGATGGATTTCCATAATCCACGTCCAGCAGTGTCATCATCAGTTCCTTTACCTCTGGGAATACAGCTGTTGTTGCTGCATTATCAAAATAACATTCCATAACTTTTTTCCTTCTATCAATCTGTGCTGAACAAATTTCTAATTTTCTCTACTGCTCCATTTGGAACATCAAAATAGATAAAACTGCAAGCCCTGCAGTCTCTGTCCGCAAAATCCGGTTTCCTAATGTGATAATCTTCGCACCAGCTTCCTTTGCTACATCAATTTCTTCTTTTGCAAATCCACCTTCCGGTCCGATAAAAATTCCGATATTCGCGCCGTCTGGAAGGTTTGATGCCTGTGCAATTATCTCCCTTGCGTATGCAATTCCATCCGCACTCTCATACGGTACAATCAGCAGGTCAAACTTTCCTGCATATTGAAGTGCTTCACGAAATGACATAAATCCGGTGACTTCAGGAATTATACCTCGTCCGGACTGTTTCGCCGCAGACTCCGCAATCATCTGATAACGTTCTCTTTTTTTGTCTTTCTTCTTATCTTCAAGTTTCACGACAGTCCGTTTCATCATAACCGGAACAATCCCGGCTGCTCCAAGTTCTACCGCCTTCTGGATGATAAATTCCATTTTATCTGATTTTGGCATTCCCTGAAACAATGTGATATTACACGGAAGTTCTGCTGCATTCTGATTGATATCTACGATATTTGCATATACCTGCTCTTTGGATATCTCCGCGATCTCACACTCATACTCTTTTCCAGCACCATCACACACAGTAATGGTATCTCCGATTGTCAAACGCAATACATTTTTTATATGGTTCACATCTTCTCCCATAATCGTAATACCAGTCTGTGCATCCTGACATCCTTCCACATAAAACCTTGGCATAGCGAATATTTACCTCCTGCTTTTCTGCACGTCTCCTATCATACCTTATCTGATAACGTTTTGAAAGAATATTTTATATATTCTTACAGATCTGTTGTTTCCGTTATACAAATAGATTCATCTTCCTGTTTATTTAATTCACTTTTCTGCTCATTTATCTTTTTCTCCACCTGTACACAAAATGGACACACACTATGCTCCACTGTGTTATAGTAATGTTTTCCCTTTTCACATTTTATGATCATTTGTCTCACTCCCGCTTTCCACTATCCCAATCGAAATTCCTGTGATTCATCACACAGCCATACCCGGTTTCCGGTCTCCGCCTGTACCTTATTTCCTTTTCCAAGATAGGCACCTTCCACATAGACACCATTTTTTGAGCAGTCCTCCACTTCATAGGTGTCATCGTCAAGCCGTCTTACAATACAGTGTTCCCGGCTCACGTTGGATTTTTTCAGCACGATCTGACATTTTTCGGCATCTCTGCCAATCGTCAGACTTTCACCATCTTTCATGCGGTAGATGATTCCAAGCAACTCGCCCTTTGTTCCAATGATTGCACCATTATTTTCCATGCTTTTCGCCAGACTCCGTGTGACTGTCGGATCTATATCCTCCTCTGCCACCTGTATCTTCTGCTTGAGCTGAAACTGCATCTGCACCGTTTTATAATATTTCCGGCTGATTGGAAGCGTATCCTCCCCGACAACGGCCTCATATCCATTGATTGCTGCAATCGCGGCCTTCCGTACAAGAAAGCTCTGATGGATACGCACAAATCCATGTTGTAACACCTTATGTTCAATATCCGCCAGCTTTCCATAAAATGGAATCACTTCGTTTTTTGTATGTAACAACAGCACTCTGGCGCGGCTTTCTATATAGCGGATTGTGGCAATCGGAATACTGCGCACAACCGACTCTGATTTCACAAGAATCGTACCAGCCTGCGCCCGTCGTTTCATATATTGCCGCAGACAGTCTGGAAGCTGTGTCTTCATATCTTCTTTTAAGACATATCCCTGTGCCTGCACATGATAGCCTTCATACACATGATCTGACTCATCTGTTACAAACAGCAGATCAACATCCAGATTTTTCTCCCGTATCTGCTTTGCCAGCTGTAACCCACTTGTATTTTTATATTTCATTTCCATTAGCAACAGATCAAACGGCACTGTACTTGCCTGTATCTCCTGTTCCAATGTCTCTGCTTCCGCATATTCAATATAGCTTAATTCTTCTTCCCGGAACAATGTGTCCGTCACAATCTGTCGGATTACCGTCCGGTCTTTCGTATTTTCATCACAGATTCCAATTCGCAACATCGTTTTGTCCTCACATAAAAAAATCGAGTATTTACATACTCGATTTTTATTTTACCATGTTCTTTTATTTTTTCCAATATTCCTGATAGGCTTTTCTGACTTCTTTGTCGTATGTCCTGCCGATCGGGATTGTCTTTCCATTCTGTACTTCCAGCGTTTCCACACCTAAATAAGTGATATACGTCAAATTCACAACATATCCACCATGCACACGTATCATATTGTCTCCCAGCATTTTGCGGATGCCTGCCAATGACTTGTAACTGGTGTATTCCCGGAACCGCGTCACGATTTTAATGGTTCTTCCACACTTCTCGATATAAATAATATCCGGACGATTGATAAATACATGATGCCCGTCACAGATAATCTCCAGTGATTTCCGCGCCGTATCCTGCTTTACCATATTAACGGCTTTTTGCATTGCAAGCTCCATGACTTGATCTGCATCCTTTTGCCGGACAAAATAGCAATGATTGGTCTCATACACATCCTTGATTGCATTTTCATTCTCGGTCAGATAGATAATCTTACAAAATGGAAATGCTGCATTGATCTGCTTGGCAATCGCCACCCCCCGCAAGCCGCTCTCTGGATAATCCGTATTCATGATCAGGATTTCACAGTCAAATACCATATCTTCGATATCAATTTTTATTTCGTTTGGAGTATATGAATGAATTAAGAATCCTTGTTCCTCTGTATATGTTTCCTGTAATATTTCCTTTACTTTGTGCCGTATTTCATAACGGTCATCGCAAATTCCAATTTTCATCGTTTGTTCTCTTCCCCAGTCCCAAATATTCATTTTATAAATAGTATCATAAAAAATACCATCAAAACTGAATCCTGCTAATTTGGCTATATATTCGGTATAATTTACGTTTTATTTACAAATATGGATTGAACACATCTTAACAAAAGCGAGGAATCTCAAACAAAAAATGCAAATAATATACAAAAATTTGTAAAATTTGGTATATCTTACGCTTTTATGCAAACAGGAGCGCGAATTACATCGCGCTCCTGTTCAGATAAAATTCAATTGTCGCCTGAAACACCGATTTCTGTGTAGCAGGATCTTCGTAAGAAAAATATAGCTTGTACCTTCCATCCTCCAGCCCCGAAGTAAGCGGAATATACAATGTAAAGGAATCATCTGCAAAATGAAACTCTGGCGGATATAAAGTTGCATAGTCCCAGTAACCCGATGTATCATCCGCATCATAGATTGCCCGGTATATTCCATAGTCGGAATCATATCGTTCAAAGGTATAGGAATAGATCAAATCATCTGTCACCTGCGGCGTATCCCCCAGAATGCTGTCATAATACTTTAAGCAGAGTTTTACGCAGTCTCCCTCATATGCAACCGCCGCCAGACCATCTGCGGATTCCATCCTGTATCCCTGATTTCCATCCTTCATATATTCAAATGCATCAATACTGACGCGTTCCGTCTCCGAGGACGTGATATTCAGGATCGCATCGGATTTTTCCTGCTCGGCAAGCTCCTCCTTCGTTGGCACATGCATAACCATCGGATTGTCCGCCTGTGTCGTTTTCTCCGCCTCTGTTGCTGCCTGTTCAGCGTCCGTGGCAGTCTGTGCATCCGCCATCGTTGCTGTCTGCGCCTCTGTCGATGCTGCATTCATTTCGGTTGCTGTTGCCGTCCCTGCCTTCTTCGCTACACGCCCCGCCATCCAGATTCCTGTCACTACAAGCATAATTACGATACAGAAAGCTACACCAATCAGAAATCCCCGTTTCTTCGGCAAATCCCGCTTTGAAATCCGGGATGCTGGGATCACATACGGCTCCATCTGCGCATTCTGCCCCTCTCCGGCAAGCAATGCCTCCCGCATTGCCTCCACCGTCTGGTAGCGGTCCTCAATCTTTACTGACATCGCACGCATGATCACCTGCGACATTGCACGCGGGATCTCCGGGTTCACCTCACAGACTGGCTTTATCGTATCCTCCAGTACACGTCCAAACGATTCCTCCGGCTTCTCTCCGGTCGCCGCAAAATAAAGTGTCGCACCAAGCGCGTAGATGTCTGTCCACGGTCCCTGTTTATCCTTTTTTGCATACTGCTCTGGCGGTGCATATCCCGGTTTTAAGACAACCGACATCGTCTGTTCCCCATCGAGATACACCTGCTTTGCCGCGCCGAAATCGATCAGCTTGACGGTCAGATCCTCACAGATAAAAATATTCTCCGGACTGATATCTCGGTGAATCATGCCCGCCTTGTGAACAACTGCAAGTGCGTCCAACACCGACAGACAGATATGGAGGATATGATCCGTATCCAGCCGTCCTCCATGCTCCCGAATGTATTGTTTCAGCGTACAGCCATGCAGATACTCCATGACCATATAGGCAGTATCATTTTCCTCCAGATAATCATAGATGCTTACAATATTGGGCTCCGACTGAAACCGCGCCACATCCTGCGCTTCTTTTAAAAAGCGAATTCTTCCCCGATGGTATTCCCGCTGCTCCTGTCCAACCGGCACACAGACCTTCGACGAATCTGCGCTCCGCGTCGCAATCCCGGACGGATAATACTCCTTGATTGCAACATACGACTGTAAGAGCGGATCCCATGCACGGTATGTGATTCCGAATCCACCTGCCCCGATCACCTCTTCAATTTTATATCGCTCTTTTAAAATAACACCCGGCTTTAAACACCGGGTGTTACTCATACTGCGATTTGACGGACTTTCAATCATTCCGCGTTCTCCCCATTTGTCGCAAATTATTTCTTTCTTCCGATCACGGATACCCAATCATTCATATGCACAACATCGATGACTTCAAATCCATTCGCCTTCATCGCATCTGTAACATCGTTTTCTTTCACATCCAGAATTCCAGATGTAATAAAATATCCATCGTCCTTCAAATATGGGCCGATTACCGCAGAGAGCGGCACGATCACGTCTGCCAGAATATTGGCAACAACGATATCATACTGTCTGTCTACATCAAGGTGCTGTGTCTCCTTGATCGTCGAACGGTCAAGCTGGAAGGTTGTTCCCTTTCCAATGTAATTATCTGCAAGCAGATTGCCACACGAGAACTTGATCTTATCTTCGCCCATATGATTGAGTTTCGCATTTTCCTCACTTGCCCGCACAGCCAGCTCATCAATATCCATGCCATGTACAAAGCCTGCTCCAAGCCTTGATGCGATCATGGATAAGATACCACTTCCACAGCCGACATCAAACACCATATCGCCCGGCTTTAAATATTTCTTTAACTGTCCGATACAAAGTTTCGTCGTCTCATGCGATCCGGTACCAAATGCAATCCCCGGATCGATCTCGATCACGATGTCATCTGGCTTCGCATCTTCCACCGTCTCCCATGTTGGTTTGATGACAATATCATCATAGAGACGGATCGGATGGAAGAACTGCTTCCAGTTGTTCATCCAGTCTTTGTCCTCTGTATTCGAGAGTGTTATATTCTTGCTGCCTACCGGTATAAACGCTTCAAGGCGGGTAAGCTCTGCAGCTATATCCGCCCTTAACGTTTCTATATTGAAAGAGTCATCTATGTAGCAGGAAACCTTTGCCGTTCCATCATCCACGCCATCAACCAGCGGGATATCCACAAACATAGCAGCCTTATCTTCCTCGGTAAGTGGCACATGATCTTCTATCATCACACCTTCCACACCCTTTTCATCCAAGAATGCAGAGATGAGATCAACAGCTTCCACCGTTGTATCGATGGTCAGTTTTGTCCACATCATTTTACCTTACCTATAATCCTTTTTTGAACCCTTTCTTTCTCTTATGATCGCCAAAAATCGAAGAACCGGACGATGCCGCATCCGTAGAGGAACGTGCATTTACTGTTGTATTTGCATACTGGTTCAAAATCGATTTCTGCTCTTCTGTCAGCTTATCTGGTACCTGAACAACCAGTGTGATGTAATGATCGCCTCGTACTGTCTTGTTACGAAGTGTCGGAACACCCTTGCCCTTCAGTTTTACCTTTGTATCGGTCTGTGTACCTGGCTTAATCTCCAGTTCATAAGGTCCATCAATCGTTGTAACTGTGATCTTGCCTCCCAGCGCTGCCTGTGTAAATGTAATCGGCTCAGAAGAGTAAAGATCATACTCCTGTCTCTGGAATCTAGGATCCCGGTCAACAAGCACGGTTACAAGCAGGTCTCCACGTTCACCGCCGTTGATACCCGGCTCGCCCTTTGCACGAATACGGATACTCTGACCATTGTCAATACCTGCCGGAATAGCGACCTGAATCTTCTTCTTACTCTTTACATAACCAGAGCCTGCACAGTTGCTGCACTTATACTTGATAATCTTTCCGGAACCGCCACAATCCGGACATACGGATACGGTTCTTGCCATACCGAACAATGACTGCTGGGTATAGACAACCTGACCTTTTCCGGCACATTTGCTACAAGTCTCCGGCTGATGTCCCGGCTGCGCTCCTGTACCATGACAGACCGTACATTCATCCTTGAGCGGAAGCTCCAGCTCTGTCTGTGTACCAAATACAGCGTCTGTAAAACTTACACGCACTGTTGTCTTGATATTTGCACCCTTAACCGGACCATTGGACTGTCTCTGACGGCTGCCGCCACCGAACATATCTCCGAAGATATCTCCGAAGATATCTCCCATATCTGAGAAGTCAAATCCACCGAAGCCGCCCGGACCACCGCCCTGCTCGAATGCAGCATGACCATACTGGTCATACTTTGCACGCTTCTCAGGATCGGACAGTACAGCATATGCCTCTGCAGCCTCTTTGAACTTTTCTCCCGCTTCTTTGTCTCCCGGGTTTGTGTCCGGGTGATATTTCTTCGCTACCTTACGGTAAGCTTTTTTCAAATCCGCCTCGGAGACACCTTTTGTGACTCCGAGGACTTCATAATAATCTCTTTTATCAGACATCTGCACTCACCCTTATTATTCGTAATCTGCTTTTATCAACTTGCTCCCCGTCTTAACGCTTAGACTTCCTTGTAGTCTCCATCACCTACATCGTCTGAATAATCTGGTGTGCCTGTGCCTGTACCAGCGTTTGCTCCAGGACCGTTCTGCTCATAGAGCTTTGAGAACAATTCCTGTGCGCTGTTCATCAGTGTTTCCTTACCAGCCTTGATCTTCTCTACATCGTAGTCTGTCATGGCATCCGGATCTGTGCTCTCGATGATATCCTTCAAAGCCTTCAGATCAGCCTCTACCTTTGTCTTATCTGTTGCAGAAAGCTTATCTCCTACATCGGAAAGTGCTCTCTCTGTCTGGAATACCATAGCATCGGCATCATTACGAACCTCGATTGCTTCCTTACGCTTCTTATCCTGTGCCTCGTACTCAGCAGCTTCCTTAACAGCTCTATCGATATCCTCATCAGAAAGGGATGTTCCGGATGTGATTGTGATATGCTGCTCACGACCTGTACCAAGATCCTTTGCAGATACATTTACAATACCGTTTGCATCGATATCGAATGTAACCTCGATCTGTGGAACACCACGTCTTGCAGGAGCGATACCATCCAGTCTGAAACGTCCAAGGCTCTTGTTGTCTCTTGCGAACTCACGCTCACCCTGTACGATGTTGATATCAACGGCATCCTGATTATCCTGAGCTGTTGAGAAGATCTGGCTCTTGTTTGTAGGAATCGTTGTGTTTCTCTCGATCAGGTGTGTAGCGATACCACCCATTGTCTCGATAGAAAGTGTCAGTGGTGTAACATCCAGCAGAAGGATTTCGCCGGCACCTGCATCACCTGCAAGCTTACCACCCTGAATAGAAGCACCGATTGCAACACACTCATCCGGGTTGATACCCTTGAACGGATCCTTGCCTGTCAGCTTCTTAACCATATCCTGAACAGCGATGATACGTGTAGAACCACCGACCAGAAGTACCTTATCAAGCTCTGCTGCTGTCAGATCTGCATCCTTCAATGCTGTCTGTACAGGAACTCTTGTCTTATCTACCAGATGTGCTGTCAGTTCATCAAACTTTGCACGTGTCAGATCCATATCAAAGTGCTTTGGACCATCCTGGGTAGCTGTGATGAATGGAAGGTTGATGTTTGTTGTTGTAGCGGATGAAAGCTCTTTCTTTGCCTTCTCTGCTGCTTCCTTCAATCTCTGCATAGCCATCTTATCTGTTGAAAGGTCTACGCCCTCAGCCTTCTTGAACTCTTCGAGCATATACTGTGTAATTGCGTTATCGAAATCATCACCACCAAGCTTGTTATCACCGGCTGTAGCAAGAACCTCGATGACACCGTCGCCAATCTCAATGATAGA